>FWPV01003441.1_pt1 | contig 35859 bp, 33 predicted proteins | sample 2228371 | NCBI WGS metagenome assembly FWPV01 (sample SAMEA103939776, study PRJEB20133) | metagenome | reverse complement strand
CGCCGGCCGGTGGTCGCCGAAGAAGTCGGCGTACACGGCGTTGAGACGGGCGAAGAGGGACATGTCCGTGAGGTAGACCGTCACCTTGACCACCCGATCCCGGCTGCTCCCGGCCGCCACGAGCACCGCGTCGAGGTTGTCGAGCACGCGAAGGACCCGTGCCTCGAAGGGTTCGCCGACCAGGTTCCCGCTCGCCGGGTCGAGGGGAAGCTGGCCGGAGACGAAGACGAAACCGCCGGCCACCAACCCCTGACTGTAGGGGCCGACGGCCGAAGGTGCGCGAGTGGTCGCAACGGGCCTGGGTGGTGTGTTCATGTGCCCTCCCCTTGGGGCTCGAACTCCCAAATCTCCGGAAGGTTACGGAAGCGCTCCGCAAAGTCAAGGCCGAAACCCACCACGAAGCGGTCCTCGATCTCGAGGCCGAGGAAGTCCACCGGCACCTCGACGCGCCGCCGGGCCGGCTTGGAGAGCAGCGCCACGACCTGCACGCTGCGCGGGTGGCGGGCCCGGAGCAGGGCCAGGATGTCCACGAGGGTGAGGCCGGTATCGACGATGTCCTCGACCACGTACACGTCCTTGCCGGCGATGTCGACGGTGATGTCCTTGACCAGGGTGACGGTCCCCGAGCTTTCCGTCGTGGCGCCGTAGGAGCGAAGCTGGATAAAATCCGTGACGATGGGATGGCGAAGCTGCAACGTCAGACTGCTGAAAAAGTGGACCGCACCCTTGAGCACGCAGATGAAGACGGCGTCGCGCCCCTCCAGGTCAGCGTCCAGCTCGTGCGCGAGGGTTGCAATGACACGGGCCAGCTTGTCGGCCGGGATGAGCTTCTCTTTGAGCATCGGCACCCCCCTGCTAGGCGGCGGTCACGTGCGTGGTGTAGGATAGGCGCGGACACGAAGCCATGAGTGCCGTAACCCTGCACGAACTGAACCAGCGCTACATCCGACTGGCTGACCGCTGCCGCTCACAGTGGACCTTCTACCAGCTTCTCCAGGGATTGTTCAAGCACCTCCGCAACCTCCCCTGCCCGGTGGAACTGGACTTCCCCACCTTGTTTAGCGAACTGCGCAAGCTCTCCGACGAGCTCTCCGACTCCACCGTGGCGAGCGGTTCCCGGATCCTCAACCAGTTATCGTCCAAGGTGGACAGCTTCGCCCGGCAATTGCGGGAGGTGGACGCCGAGGTCTCCCCGTCGCTGTTGCGCCGCTTCTTCGACCGCCTGCGCCATCAGGACGAGAAGGTGCTGCTCGCCATCATCAAGTTCTACCTGGACAGCGGCGAGGCTTCCTCGGACCTGTTCGACAAGCTCGACATCCTCTTCACGCGCCTCGCCGAACTCCCCGGCTCGGACGGCCGCTCGGTGGTGCGGCAGCCGCACGAGCTGGAACGGCTGGTCACGCCGCTGCTCGAGGTGCACAAGCTCCCCAGGACGCCCAAGGAAGAGATCGACATCCTCGTGCGGGCCGTCCTGGAGATCAAGACGGAAGTGACAGCCACGAGGAGCTTCACCCAGCTCGTCGAGGGCGGCAGCCTCGATCGCTTCCGCGCCTTGAAGCGCCGCCTCGGTGCGGCGCTCCTCGACCCCACCCTCCTTCCGGTCCTGGTGGAGACCACCATCACCATCAAGAACCGCTTCCGCGAGCTCCTGGAAGAAGAAGAGTCCCGCCTACTCGAAGACACCAACCGGGTCCGGGAGCTGGAGCGCCAGCTGAGCGCCCACCCGGAACTGGTGACGCCCGAGCTGCGCGAGCTCCTCGAAACCTTCGTCGCCGCCAGCCAGCGCTACGACGCGGCCCGCCACGACGAGAACGTGCGGCGGGCCGACGTCCTCACCCTGCGCAGGGCCTTGAACAAGATCCTCGAGCTGTTCGACGCCACCCAGTCCTTCCCCAACCCCATCCAGGCAGTTCCCGTGAACCTCGATGGCGAGGGAGGGGAGGAGCCGGGGCCAGAGCCGCCATCGGCAGGCCCCTCGCTGGCGCCCCAGCTCCCTCCGGATCCCCTGCTCCACGACTACGTCAGCAAGATCGTGTTTGCCCTCGAGCTGGCAGGGGCCGACCGCAGCCCCGAGGAGGCCGTGCAGGCCAAGGAACTCGCCACCTTGCGGCTGGAACCAGCCGAGGTGGACGCGTGCCGCACGCTGACCGCTGGCGCCGCCGATCTGGGGACCCTGGCGGGACAGCGGCACTTGCTGTTCCTCCAGGGCGCCGCCTTGCGGGTCCGTCTCGACGAGGAGGCCAAGGAGATCGACAGGCTCCAACGCCGCGGTTCCGACAAGCTCGCCGAGGTCCTCGAGCGCGCCACCCAGTCCCTCCAGCGAGCCGCCGAGATGGACCGCCGTTTCCAGTGGTTCATCGAGGATGCCCTCTACCGGGGCGAGACGAGTCACCTGGAGGCGCTCTACCGGTCGCGCTTCCGTCTGCTGCGCGCCTATTCGGGACTCTGGCTGATCCACAACGCCCGTGGCGGACTCTCCCCTTTCTGACGCGCCGCGCGTCCTCTGCCTCGGCGAGGAGCGCATCGACCTGTCGCGGGAGCGAGTGGTGGTCGGGCGAAGCCGGTCGTGCGAGGTTCGCTTGCTGGAGGACTCGGTGTCGCGCCTCCACGCGGCGTTCGTCTGGCGCGACACCGCGCTGTGGGTGGAAGACCTCGGCTCTTCCAACGGGACCTTCGTCAACGGCCGGCGGATCGACGCCCCCTGCCGCGTCAAGGTCGGCGATGTGATCCGCTTCGGGGCGCTGCGCGGCACCATCGTCGGCGCGGCTGGCGACGTCCCCAACCCCGTCCCGGACGCCGAGACGCCACCTCACGACTACACCGTTGGCGTGCTGACCGCGCCACCTGCCGGGTTCGGTCGACGCCTCCTCGCCGCCGCGCTCGACCTCGTACTTTTCACCGTCGGCTCCCTCGTTCCCTTCCTGCCGCTCCTCGCCGCCGTGGGCGCCGAACGGTTCCTCCTCACCCCCGAAGTCATCCCGCCCCCCTCCCGCACCATGGCAGTCATCGCCGGCGGCTCGGGAGCGCTGTGGATCCTCTACGCCTGGTACTACGTGATCCACGGCTGGGCGCGCCGCGGCGGTACCCCCGGCCTGCGCCTCGCGGGGCTGCGACTGGTCGACTGGCGCCGGCGCGTGCCCATCGGCTACTCCCGCGCCCTGCTCCGCCTCGTTGCCCTCCTCGTGACCGCCCTCACCTTCGGGCTGGGGTTCCTCACCGCTGCCCTGCGCCGCGACCGCAAGGCTCTCCACGACCTCCTGGCGGGCACGCAGGTGGTGCGCCGTTTCGAGCCCACTTACTAGCGGGGCGAGTTCTTCGTACAATTCACCGATGGCAGAGATCTTCGCCGCCTTCGCGCAAACGAGCTGGGTCGGGAAGGGCGTGCTGATCTTGCTGGCGGCGTTTTCCCTGGCGTCCTGGACGCTCACCTTCCTCAAGATCCGCCAGGTCCGGCGCGCCGATCACGGCAACCGCCGCTTCCTCGAGGAGTTCCGCAAGGCTACCCGACTCAGCGAGGTACAGGCGGCGGCCAAGCGCTCTCCCGAAGCACCCCTCGCGGGGATGTTCCGCGCCGGCTACCTGGAGCTGGAGGCGCAGATCCGCCTGCTCCAGAAGAGCGGCCAGGATGCGGGCCAGATCAAGAGCCTGCCGGCAGTGGAGCGAGCCCTCCAGCGGGCGATGGGCGTCGAGGGGGCCCGGCTGCACCAGTACCTCCCCTTCCTGGCCACCACCGCGTCGGCGACCCCCTTCATCGGCCTCTTCGGAACGGTGTGGGGGATCATGAGTGCGTTTTCGTCCATCGCTTCGAGCGGCTCCACCTCCATCGTCAACGTCGCGCCTGGCATCGCCGAGGCGCTGGTGAACACGGCGGCCGGTCTCGGTGCCGCCATTCCCGCCGTCATTGCCTACAACGCGTTCCTCGGTTCCCTGCGCCGCCACCGCGGCACCATGGAGGACTTCCTCCTCGAGTTTCTCAACCTAACCGAACGGACGTTCACCTGATGGCCTTTCGAACGCACCATGAATTCGAAAGCCTCGCGGAGATCAACATCACGCCGCTCGTGGATGTGATGCTGGTGCTCCTCATCATCTTTATCGTCACGGCACCGATGCTGGTCCAGGGCCTAGACGTCGAACTCCCCCAGGCCCACTCGGCACCCCTTCCCGAGAAAGGGCGCGAACCGGTGGTCATCACCTTGACGCGCAGCCGGCTCCTCCTCCTCGGCGATCAGCCCGTGCACCCTTCCCTCCTCCCCCAGCGCCTCGCCCCCATGCTGGCAGGCGGCCCCCGCCCGGTGTACCTCAAGGGCGACAAGGAGGTCCCCTACGGCTTCGTGGTGCAGGTCCTGTCGGCCCTCAACGCCATGGGCGTCGAGGAGGTGGGGATGCTCACCGCCCCCGTGGAGAAACCGTGATCGACCCGGTCTCGTCCATGCTCGAAGCAAGGGTTCGCGAGCGATGGCCATGGCTGCCGGCGATCCTTGCCGCGTTGCTCCTCCACCTGGCCGTGGCGGCCGGCGCCATCCTGGCCCGCGAGGGACACCGTCGGCCCCTGACCCTCCCCTCGGTTCGCGTGCGCACGGCCTTCGCGCCGCCGATGGCGGCAAGCCCCGCCCCACCTGCGCCGGCCCCGGCCCGGCAGCAACCACCCTCGCGCGCGCTGCCCCAGGAGTCCAGGACTCGACCCGCACCACCGAAAACTGCAGCAGGCAAGGCTGCCTCCCCGCCACGCGGCCGCGCCGCCACCCCCGCCACAAGCACCCCGGCCGCGTCGAGGGACGGTACGGCCGAGGCCCGCCCGGGAGGCCGGGGCAGCGAGAGCGGCCGGGCCATTAGCGTCGGTACCGGCGCCGGCGACACCACCTCCTTCCCCTACCAGTACTACTTCGACCGACTCCTCGCCCTCATCGAGAACAACTGGTACCGGCCCGCCGCCCCGGCGGGGACCTCGTGCCGGGTCCGCTGCCGCATCGCCCGCTCCGGCCGACTCCTCGAGGCCGGCATCGAAGTGGCGAGCGGTCAGCCGGCCTACGATCGTGCCGCGCTGCGAGCCGTCTACGCCGGCGCACCGTTCCCGCCGTTACCCGAGGCGTTCGGCGGCAACGAACTGACGGTACATCTGGAGTTCGGACCGTGAAGATACCAATCCTGCTCGTGGCGATCGTCCTCGCCGTCGCCGTGTTCGGCGTGGCCCAGGAGGAAGTGTACCTGCGCGTCACCACGCCGGGGGTGCAGCGAGTCGTCATCGCCATCCCCGACATGCCGCTCCTTGCCGGCGGTGAGAGGACGGTCGCCGCACGCTTTCTCGAGACGTTGCGCGACGACCTGCGCCAGTCGGCGGTGATGACGGTCCTGGCCGACGAGGCGGCGCGCCTGGTGGAGGTCGACCCAAAGGATGCGCGGCTGACCCGGACCCGGTATCGGGCGGTGGGCGCCCAGTTCCTCCTCGAGGGGACCCTCATCACCCCCGCCGGCCAGCTGGTGGCCGAGGTGCGCCTCTTCGATCTCGCCTCAGGCGAAGTGGCCTACTCCCGGAGGCTCCAGGGCGCCGCCCCGCTGGCCCCCACCATCGCCCACACCCTCGCCAACGACCTGGTCCGTCTCCTCACCGGCCGCCCCGGGCCGTTCCTCTCGCGCATCGCCTTCATCTCCGACCGCAGCGGCAGCAAGGAACTGTGGCTCATGCGCTGGGACGGCAGCGAGCCGCAGCAGCTCACCAACCACAGGTCCCTGGCCCTCGGCCCGGCCTGGTCCCCCGAGGGCGACTGGCTGGTCTTTACCTCGTTCCTCTCCGGTCGACCACAACTGTACTCGCTGCGCACGACCGAAGGCCTTCTGCGGCCCATCTCGGCGCTGCCCGGCGTCAACTCCTCCCCCTCCGTCTCACCGGACGGCACGCGCGTGGCCTTTGCCGCTGGCGATGCGGGCAATACCGACATCTACGTCGTGCCGGTCACGGGGGGCACGCCCGAGCGGCTCACCTCGTCGCGGGCCATCGAAACCCAGCCGGCCTGGTCTCCCAACGGCCGGCAGATCGCCTTCACCTCCAACGCCTCCGGCTCCCCCCAGCTCTACCTCATGGACGCGGAAGGGACCAACATCCGCCGCCTCACCTTCGAGGATTCCTTCGCCGACGAGGCAGCCTGGGCTCCCGACGGCGTCCGGCTGGGGTACACCACCCAGGTAGACGGACGTTTTCAGATCGCCATCCTCGACTTGCGGACCATGACCCGGACCGTCGTCCCCGGCGCCGGCAGCAACGAGTCGCCCTGTTGGTCGCCGGACGGTTCGACGCTCGCTTTCGTATCCAACCGAACCGGTCGCACGCAGATCTACGTCACCGACCCGAATGGCATCCCCCGCCAGCTGACCAGCGAGGGCAACAACACCGCGCCCGCCTGGGTGGCGGCGGTGCGCTGAGCAACCTTGCCGGCGCCTCGCAGAATGGTGTAGAGTTACACGGTTACGAGGGGGTGGCGTATGCAGTGTCGGTGCAGGCGTACGGTGGGGATCCTCGGGTTCGCGGTGGCGCTTCTTGCGGCACCGGCCTGTCGCCGCCCCAAGCCGGCGGTGGCGCCGGAGCTTCCCCCTCTCTCCCGGGCCACCACCCCCGCGGCGGTCGAGGCGCCGACCACCACCGCCGTCACCGAGGAGCCCAGCATCGCCGCAGCCCGGCTCCCCGAGGGAAGCGTGGCCTCGTCGGGGCTGCCGGCCGACCTGGCTGCCCTCAACCAGGGCGGGTACCTCCAGGACGTCTTCTTCGACACCAACAAGCACGAGCTGCGCGCCGACGCGCGCGACGCCCTGGCGGCCAACGCAGCGTGGCTGCGCGCCCATCCCACTGTGCGGATCCTCATCGAGGGACACTGCGACGAGCGGAACACCGAGGAGTACAACCTCGCCCTCGGCTGGCGGCGCGCCCATGCCGTCAAGGACTACCTGGTGTCCCTCGGGGTCGCTGCGGAGCGCATCGATACCCTCTCCCTCGGGGAAGAGAGACCGTTCGCCACCTGCCACGACGAGAGCTGCTGGTGGCAGAACCGACGCGCCCACTTCGTCATCACCGGCCGATAGGGAGGCGGTATGCGGACCCTGCTCATGGCGATCCTCGCTGGCGCGACCGCTGGTTGCGTCACCACCGGCGACATCGAGTTGCTGCACCGGGAGATCACCGACGTCTCGCGGGACGTGCAGCGCCTCGCCCAGCAAACCAGCGGCAAGCAGGACCTCGAGTCCATGAGCCGCGAACTCGGGGCCCAGAGCGACCGGCTCTTGAAGTCCAACGCCGACATCCAGCTCCAGCTCCAGCAACTGCGCGAGCACCTCGAACTCCTGCAGGGGTCGCTGGAAGTCACGACCCAACGTCTCGATGCGCTGTCCAACGAGCTGGCAGCCACCCGCGAACGCCTGGCCCAGGGGGCGGGCACGCCCGCCGCAGCGCCGACGCAAGCTGGAGCACCACCCGCCGCGCTTCCGTCGGAACCGGCCCAGCTCTACACCAGCGCCTACGAGGACTACCTGCGCGGCAATTTCGACCTCGCCATGCAAGGGTTCGGCGAGTACCTCAAGCGCTACCCGGATACCGACCTCGCCGACAACGCCCTGTACTGGATCGGGGAGTGCCATTACTCGAGACGGGACTTCCCGCAGGCCATCGAGGCGTTCTCGGAGCTTCTCAACCGCTACAAGACCTCCGACAAGGCCGCCGCCGCCCTCCTTAAGAAGGGACTCGCCTTCCTCGAGGCCGGCGACCGGTCGCAGGCCGTCATCAACCTTCAGTACGTCCTCTACGAATACCCCGGCAGCAAGGAGGCGGAGCTGGCGCGCAGCAAACTCCAGTCCCTGGGTATCAAGGTGCGGTGACCCTGCCGCGGGGTATCGCCACTCGAAGGAGCACAGCACATGGCAAAACGCATCAAGTCCGGTCTCAAGCGTCGTCGTCAAAACGAAGTCCGTCGCGCCCGCAACCGCGCCGTGCGCACCCGGGTCCGCAACGCGGTGCGGGCGCTTCATGCGGCCATCGCCAGCGGCGATGTGGAAAAGGTCCGCCAGCTCCTGCCGCGCACCGTGTCCGTTCTCGACACCGGCGTGCGCAAGGGCGTCCTCCACCGCAACACGGCGAGTCGGACCAAGTCCCGCCTGACCACCCAGGTGAACCGGCTGTTGCAGCAGCCGAGTTGATGGCTCGCATGCCTAGCTACCCCGGCCCGTCGGCCGTCCCGGCACCGCTCGTCAAGCGCGGCAAGGTGCGCGACATCTTCGACGCAGGGCCCGATCACCTCCTCATCGTGGCCAGCGACCGCATCAGTGCCTTCGACGTCGTCCTCGACCCCGGCATCCCGGGCAAGGGGGTGGTCCTCACCCAGCTCTCCAACTTCTGGTTCCGCACCCTCGCCCAGGTGACGCCCCACCACCTGGTCGAAGAGGATGCCAGCCGGTTCCCACCCCCCTTGGCCGGGGTTGCCGCCCTGGCCGGGCGAGCCAGCCTGGTGCAGCGGCTGTCGATCCTCCCCGTGGAGTGCGTGGCGAGGGGCTACCTCGTCGGGTCGGGATGGAAGGAGTACCAGGCCACGGGGACGGTGTGCGGCATCCGGCTTCCCGCCGGTCTCCGGCTGGCCGAACGCCTCCCTGCGCCCATCTTCACCCCCGCCACCAAGGCCGAGGTCGGCCACGACGAAAACATCTCCTTCGATCGCCTTGCCGAGCTGGTCGGTGGCGAGATGGCCGAGGGGCTGCGGGCCCTCACCCTCGAGCTCTACCTGCGCGCTGCCGCCCTCGCCGAGGAGCGGGGGCTCATCCTCGCCGATACTAAGTTCGAATTCGGCACCGACGCGGCTGGTCGCGTGATCTGGGCCGACGAGGCCCTCACCCCGGACTCCTCTCGCTTCTGGCCAGCGTCCGACTATCGGCCCGGCAGCAACCCCCCGTCCTTCGACAAGCAGTACGTGCGCGACTGGTTGGAGCACAGCGGCTGGAACAAGCAGCCCCCCGCGCCGCGTCTCCCCCAGGAGGTGGTGGAGGGGACCCTGGCCCGCTACCTGGAGGCGTACCGCCGCCTCACCGGGAGCGAGCTGACCATGCCCACCGATTCCGGCACCGGACACGCGTAGGCCGACTCGCAAAGCACGGCGAGAGCGGTTCGCCTCTGGTATACTTCGCGGGCTGCGCGAACGGGAGGAGCACCTTTCATGACAGCCACGTTGTTTCCCCCTCAACAGATCCGGAACGTTGCCGTGGTCGGCCACTCCTCCACCGGCAAGACGACGTTCATCTCCGATGCCCTCTTCGACACCAAGGCGGTCAATCGCCTCGGCAAGGTGGACAAGGGGAACGCCATCACCGACTTCGACGACGAGGCCACCGAGCGGCGGATCACCATTGCCGCCGCCGTCGCCAACGCCCCCTACCGCAACTGCAAGCTCAACCTCATCGACACGCCCGGCTACTCCATCTTCACCACCGAGGCCGTTCAGGGGCTCAAGGTGGCCGAGGCGGCGCTCATGATGGTCTCGGCCGTGGCCGGGCCCGAGGTGCAGACGGAGAAGCTGTGGAAAACCTGCGCCGCCATGGGCCGCCCCGTCCTCGTCGTCCTCAACCTCATGGACCGCGAACGGGCCTCGGCTACCCGCTCCTTGCAGCAGCTGCAGAAGAAGTTCGGCCGGGAAGTGGTGCCAATTCAACTACCCATCGGCGAGGAAGGCGCCTTCAGCGGTGTGGTGGACCTCGTCCACATGGTGGCCTGGACCTTCCCTGCCGACGAAAGCGGCACGCCCACCAAGGGCGACGTGCCGGCCGAGCTTCGCGAGGCCGCCGAGGCCGCCCGCAATGCCCTCATCGAGATGGTGGCGGAGCAGGACGAGGCCCTCCTGGAGCGGTTCTTCGCCGAGGGAACCCTCACCGGCGAGGAGCTGGTCGGCGGCCTGACCCAGGCGGTGGCGGCGCGGCACATCTTCCCCGTGCTCTACTGCTCGGCGGGGCGCAACCAGGCCGTGCAACCGGTGCTCGACGCCCTGGTGGACCTGGTTCCCAACCCCCTTTCGGCCCAGGTCGCCACCCGCACCCTGGCGGGCGAGGAGTCGCTCACTCCGGCCAGTGTCGACGGCCAGCCCCTCGCCTACGTGTTCAAGACCATCTCCGACCCCTTCGCGGGCCGCATCTCGCTGCTACGCGTGTTTTCCGGCACGTTGTCGCCCGACAGCACCTATCTCAACCGCCCCCGCGACACCACCGAGCGGTTCGGAGCCCTCAACACCGTCCAGGGCAAGGAACTGACCCCCATCGAACGGCTCGTGACGGGAGACATCGGTGCCGTCGCGAAGCTCAAGGAGACCCGCACCGGCGACACCCTGACCACCAAGGAGTGTCCCCTGGCCGTCGTGCCCGTACCCATTCCCGAAGGAGCCATCTCCTTCGCCATCACGCCCAAGAGCAAGGGCGACGAGGACAAGATCTCCCAGGGGCTCGCCAAGTTGCAGGACGAGGACCCCACCCTTCACATCGGCCGGGATCCCCAGACCAAGGAGCAGCTCGTCGCTGGCGCGGGACAGCTCCACGTGGAGATCGCCGTGGCGCGCCTGCGCAAGCGCTACAAGGTGGACGTCACCCTGCAGCCCCCCAAGGTGCCCTACCGCGAGACCATCACCAAGGCCGTGGAGCTCACCTCCCGGCACAAGAAGCAGACGGGTGGCCACGGCCAGTTTGCCGAGGCCAAGATCCGCCTCGAACCACTGCCGCGCGGGGCCGGCTACGAGTTCGTGGACAAGATCTTCGGCGGCGCCATCTCCCAGAACTACCGCCCGTCGGTGGACAAGGGAATCCAGAGCGCTGCCCTTTCCGGCCCGTTGTCCGGCAACCCGGTGGTGGACTTCCGCGTCACGCTCCTGGACGGCAAGGAGCACGACGTGGACTCCTCCGACATGGCCTTCCAGATCTGCGGCCGCAAGGCGTTCCGGGAGGCGGTGAAGCAGGCGGGGCCGACCATCCTGGAACCCATCATGCAAGTGGAGATCACCGCCCCGGACGAGTTCCTCGGCGACATCATGGGCGACCTCAACAGCCGCCGTGGCCGGGTCCAGGGGATGGAGCCCGGCGACGGGCAGACGACGGTCAAGGCCCAGGTACCCCTCGCCGAGATGCTCACCTACTCCCAGACCCTCCGTTCCATCACCGGCGGCCGCGGCGACTTCCACATGGAGTACTCGCACTACGACGAGGTGCCGCGCCAGTTGCAGGAGAAGATCGCCGCCGCGAGCGGCAAGGCGGCGGAGGGCGAGGAGGACGAGGACTGACCGCGTCGCCCTCCGGCTGGGGGGTTGACAAGTGAGCGAAAGTGTGGCACTTTGCCAGCGGTGGTTGAGTACGTGGTACGGGAAGCTCCTGAGAACGAGGTAAACCTGCCGCGAGGACCAGCGACCTCGCGGCTTTTCGCATGTGCCGGGACGCTGCCGGCGTGACAACGACGACCCACGAGAACGGTCGTCGGCAACAAGGAGATCGCAGTATGGCGCAGGGTACAGTCAAGTGGTTCAACGACGCCAAGGGGTTCGGTTTCATCACGCAGGACGGCGGTGAGGACGTGTTCGTCCATTACACCGCCATCTCCGGCGACGGCTTCCGCACGCTCAAGGAGGGCGCCAAGGTCGAGTTCGACATCGTCCGCGGCCCCAAGGGCTTGCAGGCTGCCAACGTGAGGGCGCTGTAAGGTAGCCCAACTGAGAAACCACGGCGGGGAGGCGCGACAACGCCTTCCCCACACGCACTCGGGGCGACGCTGCGGCGTCGCCCCGAGTTCATTGCTGCGCGGTGCTCGTCGCCGCGGTGGTCAGCGCTCTTCCTGTGTCGGGAGCACCGGGATGGGCAACCGGATCTGCGGTACCGGCGGTCCGTAGTACGGCCGGTACCCCAGGTCGAGGCGCTCGACGGGCCCCTGGTGGAGGAGTTCCGCAAGCCCGACCACTGCCTCGTCACGCCCGGCAAAGGCCATCTCGTGATGGCGCGTCATGATGATGGCCTCCTTGGGGCAGGCGTCGACGCAGAACCCGCAGAAGACGCAGCGCAGCAGGTCGATGGTGAACACCCGCGGTCGCTTCTCCCACTCCACCGAGGCGCCGGGGTCCTCTTCCGCCTCGATGTGGATGCAGTCGGCGGGGCAGGCCGTCTCGCACATGTAGCAGGCCACGCACCGGGGGGAGCCGTCCTCCCGGGCGAGCAGCACATGGCGGCCGCGCAACCGCTCCGAGTACTGCCGCTTCACCTCGGGCCACTCGACGGTGACGGTGTAGCGCCGGCGAAACAGGTTGCCGAGGAAGTGGCGCAGCGTCACTCCCAGCCCCTTGAGCACCTCGACCAGGTAGAAGCGCTGGAGGACACCGAGCTTTCTGGGCTCGCAGAGGAGAATGTCGTCGCTGTTCATCGGTCCAGCTCCCCGGCAATGATGTTGAGGCTCCCCAGGATCGCCACCGCGTCCGCCACCATGTGCCCCCGCAGCATGTGCGGGTACGCCTGGAACACGGCGAAGCACGGGGGCCGCACCTTGAGTCGGTACGGCCTCCCGCCACCGTCCGAAATGGTGTAGAAGCCGAGTTCCCCGTTCGCCGCCTCGGTGCAGCCGTACACTTCACCGGCCGGCACCTGCATCCCCTCCATGACGAGCTTGAAGTGCCAGATCAGGGATTCCATCTCGGTGTAGACCTTTTCCTTCGGCGGGAGCGCCACCCGGTGGTCGGCGACGATGACCGGTCCCGGGGCCAGGCGGTCGAGGGCCTGCTCGATGAGGCGCAACGACTGGCGCACCTCCTCGACGCGCACCAGGTATCGCGCATAGGTGTCGCCCTGCCTGGCGATGGGGACCTTGAAGTCGTAGGTCTCGTAGCCCAGGTACGGGGCGGCCTTGCGCACGTCGTAGGCGACCCCCGACGCGCGCAGGCACGGACCGGTCCAGCCCCAGTTGACCGCCTCCTCGGCGGACAGCACACCCACCCCTTCGGTGCGGTCGCGGAAGATCCGGTTCTCGGTGATCAGCCGCTCCATGTCGTCCATCAGGCGGGGGATGCGGGTGAGCAGCCAGCGCACCGCCTCTGCGAAGTCGGGCGGCACGTCGTTGGCGAGACCGCCGATGCGCACGTACGAGACGGTCAGTCGGCCGCCGGCGCAGGCCTCGAGCACCGAGTAGATCTCCTCCCGCGCCTGGTACATGTACAGAAACGGGGTCATGGCACCGAGGTCGTTGAGGTTGGCACCGATGTCCACGATGTGATCCATGATCCGGGACAGCTCTGAGAGGATCAGCCGCACCGTCTGGGCCCGGGGCGGCGCCTCGATGCCGAGGAGCTGCTCCACGGCCAGCGCGTAGCCGACCCCGTTCATCATGGAGGAGCAGTAGTTCAGCCGGTCGGTGTAGGGGATTACTTGGTTCCAGGTGTGCTGCTCGGACATCTTCTCGAAACAACGGTGCAGGTAGCCGATCTCCACGTCGGCATCGGTGATCACCTCGCCATCGAGCCGCACCACCGTGCGCAGGGTTCCGTGGGTCGCCGGGTGCGACGGGCCGAGGTTCAGCACCTGGGTCTCGAAGTGGTCGTCGTCCTCCTTCGGGGTGCGCGCCCACTCGGGCTCGTGCTGCTCCCCCTCCCGCAACAGCCAGCGCTGGCCCGGGTCGTAGTCCTTGCGCAGCGGGTGGCCGACGAAGGACGGGTGGCAGAGGATCCGGCGCAGGTTCGGGTGACCGTCGAAGCGGATCCCGAACATGTCGAACGCCTCTCGCTCGAACCAGTCGGCGGCCTTCCACACCCGGTACAGCGAAGGCACCACGGCGTCCCCCTCCGCCACCGGCACCTTGAGGCGCAGCCGGTGCCCCTTCTCGATGGAGTACAGGTGGTAGACCACGTCGAAGCGGGGCTCGCGGCGACCCAGCCAGTCCACGCCGCAGACATCGGCCAGCAACGAGAAATCCAGGCGCGGATCCTCCTTGAGCACGCGCGCCAAGGGCTCGAGGGCGGCGCGGTCGACGATGTAGGTGGGCATGTCCTTCGCGTCGGCCGGTGTCACCCCCAAACCGGCCGGAAAGGCCTCCGCCAGGGCGCGAACAACGTCGTCGTTGGCGCTCATCGCTCCTCCCCCCCTGCCTGCTTCGCCCGCGCTGCCGCGGCGGCCCGCTGGTAGTGGGTTTCCCCCCGCTCGATCATCTCCTGCAGCCGTACCACCCCTTGCAAGAGCGCCTCCGGCGTCGGCGGACACCCGGGGACGTAGACGTCCACGGGGATGAACTCGTCGATCCCCTGGACCACGTGGTAGGCCCGGTAGAACCCCCCGGAGCAGGCGCAGGCGCCCATGGAGATCACGTACTTGGGCTCCGCCATCTGCTCGTAGATGCGCACCATGACCGGCGCCATCTTGTCGGTGACCGTCCCGGCGACGATCAGCAGGTCCGACTGGCGCGGCGAGAAGCGGACCACTTCCGCCCCGAACCGCGACAGGTCGTAGTGGGACATCATCACCGACATGAACTCGATGGCGCAGCACGCCGTGCCAAAGGGGAAGGGCCACAAGCTGTTCTTGCGCGCCTTGTCGAGCAGCGCCTCCAGACGCGTCGTCAAGAACGCCGGGCTTCCGTCCCCACGTCCGGACCTCGCGGGGGCCGGCTCACCCCCCACCGGCACAGGTACCGACTCCTCCTTGCGCCCACCCATGCAGGACCTCCCTCCTCTTTCGGCAACCTCGCCGTGCCGCAACCTCTTCCCGCCTCGGCCGGCGTCGTCATTATACGGACATTCACAATCCGTCCCGTACCCGAAGCGCCCTCACCGCCGCCCCCTTCTCGCTCCCGCCCCGCCCGCCCCCTCGCCTGCCGGGCAAAATTTGGCCAGGACTCGCCGCACGAACTCCCTGGTTTCCCGGTACGGCGGCACACCCCCGGCCCGCTCCACGGTCGCCGCTCCGGCGTTGTAGGCGGCGAGGGCGAGAGCGAGGTCGCCGAAGCGATCCAAGAGTCCCTTCAAGTGGCGGCAGCCAGCCCCGAGGTTGGCCGCCACCCCGTGCGGATCGGCAACCCCCTGTTCCAGCCAGACAATAGGCATGAGCTGCATCAGGCCGCGCGCGCCGACCCGCGAGACGGCCCAGGGGTTGAACGCCGATTCCGCCTCGACCACAGCGGCGACCAGCCACGGGTGGAGGTTCGCCTCGCGGCTGGCCGCCAGAATCTCGTTGCCAAAGGGCAACTCGGCGGGCAGCGGCTGGGGAGCGAAGGCGGTGGGGCACGGCGGCACGGCAACGACGGGCTCCTCCTCCACCACCTCCGCCTCGATCACCCGTTCGACCCTGAGGAGGGGCACGGTCACCACGGCCCCGTCGCCGAGATCGAGGGCCAGGCGCGCGTCGTCGACCAGCCGGGCCCCCACCACCTCCAGCGTCCTTCCATCGGAAAACACCGCCAGGTACCTGGTGCCGCCCTCCCCCGAACGACCTGCGACCAGCGCCAGGAAGCCCGCCAGCCAGGCGAGGCGCCACCCCCCGCGACCTCGTCGGGGCGGACGAGGGCCGGCCACGGCGGGACGCTCCCCGAGGTCGTGCTTCGTCTGCGACGCGGCGATCGGCTCCCTCATGCCCGTGGATGCTTCTCGTCGTAGAGGCGGCGCAGCCGCTCTCGCGTCACGTGGGTGTAGATCTCCGTGGTCGAGATGCTGGCGTGCCCCAACATGGCCTGCACGGCGCGCAGATCGGCGCCGTGCTCCAGCAGATGGGTGGCGAAGGAGTGACGCAGGACGTGGGGCGACAGGGGGCGCGCGATGCCGGCCTTGCGCCCGTAGCCGATCAGGATCCGTCGCACGCTCTGGCGGGTGAGGGCGGCCCCGCGCGCCGAGAGGAACACCTCCTCGGCGTGGCGACGGTCCAGGCGCGGCCTTCCTTCCGACAGGTAGCGCGAAAGCCACCGACACGCCGAGGATCCCAGGGGCACGATGCGCTCCTTCCTCCCCTTCCCCCACACCCGCACGTAGCCCGGATCGAGGCGGATGCTGGCGAGTTTCAGGGTGGCGAGCTCGGTGACGCGCAGGCCAGTGGCGTAGAGGGTCTCGAGCATGGCCTTGTCGCGCAGCCCGAGGGGGGTGGCCACGTCGGGCGCGGCCAGCAGCGCGTCCACCTCGTCCGTCCCCAGGTAACGGGGCAGGGGTCGCATGAGGCGGGGGGACTCGAGTTCCGCCGTGGGGTCGCCCTCGAGCTGCCCGCTGGCCACGGCGTACCGGAAAAAGCCGCGGAGCGCCGCCAGCGCCCGCGCGGCACTGCGGGCGGCGAGACCGCTGCCGCGCAGCTCGGACAGATACCGGCGGAGCGCCGCCCGGTCGACCTGTGCCACGTCCAGCTGGCGCTCGGCGAGCCAGCGTCCAAAGCGCTCGAGGTCGCTCCGATAGGACGCCACCGTGTTGGCGGCAAGCCCCCGCTCCACCACCAGGGTGGCCAGGTACTCGGGTAGCCAGCGGCGGGCGAACTCCCCTGCCCCCGCGGGTGGCGCGCTCACCCTCTCCCCCCCTGCCAACGGCGCGAGCCGCGACGGGCCTTTCGCGTCCCGTCGACCGACGCCGTCTTCGGACCCGGAACGCACACGGGCACCGCCGATCCTTTCACGGCAACGCCGCTCCCCTGCTGCTGGCCTCACCCGCCCCACGCTGCGGCTCGACACCGTAGCACTCGGTCAGGTCGAGGGGCGGCATGGGCCCGTCGAGGGGCCGTGCGTCGCGAACGTAGTGGTCGAACCAGGCCAGGTGCCGGCAGAGAAGGTCGAGGCGACCCGTCTGCTTGGCGAGGCCGTGCCCCTCCCCCGGGTACAGGACCAGTCGCGTGGCCGGGTGGTTGTTCATCTTCAAGCGGCGGTACAACGCCAGGCTCTGCGACGGATGGACGCGGGTGTCGGCGTCGCCGTGGAGGATGAGCACCGCGGTCCGGCTCTGGTGCGCCCAGAAGATGGGGCTCCGCTCCCGCAAGAGCTCCCACGCCTCCTCAAGGGGCTTGCCCACGTGGACGAGCTGGTCCTCCCAGGGGATGTCGGTGGTCCCGACCTTGGCCACCACGTCGGCGATACCAGCGAACATGGTCACCGCCCGCACCAGCGAGGTGTAGTACGTGGCGAACCACGCGGCGGCATAGCCCCCGTACGACCCGCCCCCGACACCCACCCGCGCCCCGTCCGCGAGCCCAGCGCCGACGAGAAAGGCAATGCCGTCGGCAATGTCGTCGAACTCCTTGCCGGCGGGATCGCCGTGGCCGGCCATGGCGAACGCCACCCCGTACCCGGTGGAGGCCCGGTAGTTGGGGAAAAAGGTCAGATACCCCCTGGCGGCGAGCACCTGGGCGGGGTTGAGGTAGCGGGTCAGCCAGCCGTTGGCATGGTGCGCCTCGGGGCCGCCGTGCACCGAGACGATGAGGGGGTACCGCCGCCCTGCCTCGAAGTCGAGGGGGTAGACCACGATCCCTTCGATCTCACGGCCGTCCCGCGCCGGGTAGCGGACGACCTCCTGGCGCCCCAGGCGGCGCTCGGCAAGCCACGGGTTCGAGTCGGTGAGCCGCTCGAGCCCTCCTCGCGGCCGCCACAGGTACACCTCGTCCGGCGCGGTGGCCGTGGATCCGACGAACGCCAGGACGCTGCCATCGCGGCTCGCCGAGGGCTCCCCCAGCACGACCCCGACGGCCCGCCCCTCCACCAGGGTTCGCCACGGACCGCCCGCCACGGGGGCCAGGCGCACGTTGTTCCACACCCCCTCGGAGGTGTGGACGAGGAGCGTCGCCGCATCGCGCCAGGCAACGTGATTGACGTGGCCAGCAAACGCTTTCGGTGTCAGGTTGCGCGCTTCCCCGCCCCCCATGGGCACCACCCACGCCTGGCTCACCGCATGATCGTGGATGTCGCGGGCGCCCGCGTAGGCCACGTACGCGCCGTCAGGAGACACGGCCACGTTGCCCAGCTTCCCCTCGTGGTTTCCGAGCTGCCGCCGCTCCAAGGTGGCAAGGTCGAGGACGTACAGCTTCTGGAACATGTACTGGTGGTCCACGAGGTTGGCCGACGACGCCGCCAGCACCGCCTGCTGGCCGTCGGGGGCGAACTCGACATCCCAGACGGTGAGGTCGCTAGTGAGCTGCCGGGCATCACCGCCGGCGAGGGACTGCAGGTAGAGGTGGCGGTGTCGCAGCGTTTCCTCGAAGAAGACGAAGCCGAAACCTCGCGCGGCGAGCTCCCGCTCGCGTGGCGACTCCCCTTCCTCGGCAATGTAGACGAGGCGTTCCCCGTCGGGGTGAAAGGCAAAGGCGAGGACGTTGCTCGCCGCGCGCGTCACCCGTCGCGCCTCGCCCCCGTCGACCGGGATCACCCACACCTGGGTCACCGTGTCGTTGCCGCGCTTGGCGAGGAAGCCGAGACTGCGCCCGTCGGGGCTCCACCGCGGCGACCGGACCTGCACGGTGCCCGTGACGAAGGGGAGCCGGCGCCGGCTCGCCACCTCGGCCACGTACAGCTGCGAGTACGCCGGTCCGGCCTCTTCGTCGAGCTCCCTCGGCACCGTCTCGAGGTACGCGAGCCGCGCTCCGTCGGGGCTCACCTGCACCGAGCCGCAGCTTCGCAGACGCAGCACATCGTGCACCGACACCCCCTCCTGGACCGCTGCCGCACCGACTGCGGCCAACCATCCCGCAGCGCCGACGACCCAGCGGCACCGCTCTCGCCTCATCTTCGGACCCTCCCGGCGCACAAGGTACCACGCTGCTCCGTCCCCACGGCTCCTCCCCGCCCTGGTCACCGTTGGGGAGCTCCAAACCAGCACATCCCCACTGCGTACACCGAACGAGGAGGCCACCCCATGGCGACCACCTGTCCTTCCTGCCAGACCGCGGTCGACACCCAGGGCCAGTTCTGTCCGCACTGCGGCGCCCCCCTCGCGGGCGCGCCCCGGCCCCTGCGGCGCAGCAACCGGGATGCGCGCATCGCCGGTGTCTGCGGTGGGATTGCCGAATACTTCGGCCTCGACGCGACCCTCGTCCGGGCCGGCTACGTGGCCGTGACCGTCCTTTCCGGGGTGGTACCCGGCTTGATCCTCTACGTGCTGCTGATCGCGGTGATCCCGCGCCGTTCCTTCCCCGCCTGACGCTCCCCCGGGCCGCAGGCGGGCCGGGGCGGCGCTGCCCGCGCTAGCGCAGGAGTTCCGCCTCGGAAAAGAAGAACGACACCTCGATGCGGGCGTTCTCCGGCGAGTCGGAGCCGTGAATGGCGTTGCGCTCGATGTTGGTGCCGAAGGTGGCGCGAATGGTGCCCTTTTCCGCCTTGGCCGAATCGGTGGCGCCCATCACCTTGCGCAGGTGCTCGACGGCGTTGTCCCGCTCCAGGGCCATGACCCACACCGGCCCCGAGGTCATGAACTCGACGAGGGATCGGTAAAAGGGCCGCTCCCGATGGACGGCGTAGAACGCCTTGGCCTGCTCCTCGCTCAGGTGGAGCCGCTTGGCACCGACGATTTCGAACCCTTCCTGCTCGAGCCGGCCGATGATCGCCCCCACGTTGCGGCGCGCCACCGTGTCGGGCTTGAGAATGGTGAGCGTTCTCTCTCGCATAGGACCAGTATCCTTTCGCTGCAAAGCTAGAGCCACCGGGCCACGCGGGGCGTGCCCGCGGGGGGGACGCACGTTGCCCACCTCACGCCCTGCCCATGGCCCGTGCCATGGTGATGCCGATCTCGGCCGGCGTCGCGACCACGTGGATCCCCGCTGCGGCCAGCGCTTCCATCTTTTCCTTCGCGGTCCCCTTGCCGCCGGAAATGATGGCCCCCGCGTGGCCCATCCGCCGCCCAGGAGGTGCCGTCTGGCCAGCGATGAAGGCCACCACCGGCTTGCGCACGTTGGCCTTGACGAAGGCGGCCGCCTCTTCCTCGGCGCTGCCGCCGATCTCCCCGATCATGACGATGCCCGAGGTCTCGGGGTCGCGGTTGAAGGCGTCGATAACATCTATAAAGTTCGTCCCCGGCACCGGATCGCCGCCGATGCCGACGCAGGTCGACTGGCCGAGCCCCAACTGGGTGAGCTGCCCCACCGCCTCGTAGGTCAAGGTTCCCGAGCGCGACACCACCCCCACGGGTCCGGGCCGGTGAATGTGCGCCGGCATGATGCCCAGCTTGGCCTTGCCCGGCGAGATGATCCCCGGACAGTTGGGACCGATGAGGCGGGTGCCCCTCCCTGCCAGCTCGCGCCGCACCAGCACCTCGTCCTTGGCCGGGATCCCCTCGCTGATGCACACGATGAGCTCCACGCCGGCGTCCGCCGCTTCGAGAATGGCATCGGCGGCCAGCATGGGCGGCACGAAGATCAGCGAGGCGTTGCACCCTGTGGCCCGGCGAGCCTCGGCCACCGTGTTGAACACCGGCACCCCGTCCACGGACTGCCCACCCTTGCCGGGGGTGACGCCGGCCACGATCTTCGTCCCGTACTCGCGACACTTGGCCGCGTGGAACTGCCCTTCCTTCCCGGTCAAACCCTGCACGACCACGGCGGTACGCTCGTCGACCCAGATAGCCATGGTTCCTCCTTACCGTGCCACGGCCACGACCTTGGCGGCCGCGTCTGCCATGCTGTCAGCCGGCTGGATGGCGATCCCCGACTCCTGCAGGATCCGCCGCCCCTCTTCCACGTTGGTGCCTTCCAGGCGGGCCACGATGGGCACCTTCACGTCGAGGTTGCGCGCCGCCGCCACCACCCCTGAGGCCAGCATGTCGCACCGGACGATCCCGCCGAAGATGTTGATAAGTACGGCCTTCACGGCAGGATCGGAGAGCAGGATGCGGAACGCCGCCTCGACCCGTTCCTGACTCGCGCCGCCGCCCACGTCGAGGAAGTTGGCCGGACTGCCGCCATGGTGCTTGATGATGTCCATGGTCGCCATGGCCAGGCCGGCGCCGTTCACCATGCAGCCGATGTTGCCGTCGAGCTTGATGTAGTTGAGGTCGAACTTGGACGCCTCCACCTCGAAGGGATCCTCCTCGTCGAGATCGCGCATGGCCTCGATCTCGGGGTGTCTCGACAGCGCGTTGTCATCGAAGGTCATCTTGGCGTCCAGCGCCATCACGTCGCCAGCCGCCGTCACCAAGAGCGGGTTGATCTCGGCGAGGGACGCATCGCTGTCGTTGTAGGCCTGGGCGAGGGCCGTCACCAGGCGCTGGAACTGCTTCAAGGTGTCGCCGGCGAGCTCGAGGGCGAACCCCAGCTTGCGCGCCTGAAAGGGGCGCAGGCCCACGACCGGGTCGAAGTGCTCCTTCAAGATGGCGTCGGGGTGTTCGGCGGCCACTTCTTCGATCTCCATGCCGCCGAACTTGGAGGCCATCATTACCGGCAGCCCGACGGCGCGGTCCAACACCACCCCGACATACAGTTCCCGGGCGATCTCCACCCCTTCCTCCACCAGGACCTTCCTGACCAGCTTCCCCTCCGGGCCGGTCTGCCTGGAGACCAGCTTCATGCCGAGGATCTGGGAGGCCGCGGCGGCTGCCTCCTCCGGCGTCCGGGCCAGCTTGACCCCCCCCGCCTTGCCACGCCCTCCGGCGTGCACCTGGGCCTTGATGACCACCGTCCCGCCCAGTTCCTCCGCGATCCGGCGCGCCTCAAGGGCGCTGGTGGCCAGCCGGCCACGGGGAATGGCGACGCCGTACCTGGCCAGGACTTGCTTTGCTTGGTATTCATGGACCTTCATGCCAGCCTCCACGTGAAAGGCCGGAGGTTCCGGCCGGCGCTATTGTGCACGCTCCGTCACTGCCGTGCAACGGCACGGAGGCATCGCCTCCCCGCCTTGCCGCTACGCCTCGCTGGCGCGGTGGCGGGCCACGAGCCTCGAGATCTCCTCGTCGGTGAGGTTGCGCCGCCCCTTCTTGGCGGCGCGGAGGATGCGCGAGACCAGCTCCGGCTCCCACGCCACTCCGTGAGCCAAAAGCCAGGCCCGGACATTGGAGGCTCCGGACATGGGACCGATCTCGATCTCCTGCCGTCGCCCGAGCCAGGCGGCCGGCACGGCCGAGTACACCAGGTCCACCACGTCCTGGCCACCGCGGCGGGCTGCCTTGAGGATGGCCGCCGCATGCACGCCGGTGCCGGTCCGGAAGGCGTCGCGTCCCACCACCGGCGCGCCGAAGGGCACCTCGAAGCCCAAAAGCTCGGCTGCCACCTCCACGTACTCCCCCAACCGCTCCAACGCCGGCTGCGCCCAGCCGAGCAGCCGGGCGTTGACGAGCAACTGCTCCATGGGAGGGTTGCCGACCCGCTCCCCCACCCCCCGGACCGTGCCGTGCAGGCGGCTGGCCCCGGCGAGGCCCGCCGCCAACGCATTGGCCACCGCAAGCCCCCGGTCGTTGTGGCCGTGCCAGTCGATCCCGACCTCTGGACCACCGGCGGCGTCGAGGACCTCTCGCACGAAGCGAACCACGGCGTAGGCACCCAGGGGATCGGCGTGACCGGCCGTGTCCGCCACGCACACCCGGCCGGCACCGGCCCGCACCGCCGTCTGGTAGAGGACCCGGAGGGTGTCGGGCCGGGACCGGGTCGTGTCCTCGGTGACGAAGGTGACCGGCGCCCCGTGGCGAACCGCCAGCGAGACCATCCGCTCGGTCCGCCGCACCAGTTCCTCGAGGGTCCATGCCTCGACCACGCAGCGGATGGGAGACGAACCGAGGAACAGGGCCACCTCCACGGGTATCCCGACCCTGTCCATGATGCGGAGGATGGGGTTGATGTCCTTCTCCACCGTGCGCGCCGCGCAGTTGGGCGCCACTGTCAGGCGAGCACCAACGATCTCGCGGCACAGCGCTTCCGCATCGCGGGCAGCGCGCCGTCCCGCCCCCGGCAAGCCGACGTCGGCAGCGCCAATGCCCACGGCAGCCATCAGGTGGAGGAGACGAACCTTTCCCTCGAGGGGCGGCGTGCGCACGGAGGGGCTTTGCAGGCCATCGCGCAGCGTCTCGTCGTCGAAACTCACCGCCACCCTTGGCGTGCTGGCGGGCCAGGCCCGGTTCCAGTCGTGGACCAGCTCCCCAACCGGCAGCGCTACCGACCCATCATCGCCGAGCTGTCGCACCCGTCACCACCGACCATCGCCCCCTTCTCAACGCCCGGCAAAGTGGGGGGGCCGTTTCTCGAGGAACGCTGCCGTCCCCTCCTTCATGTCCTCGGACGCGAAGCAGAGTCCGAAGCAGCTCGCCTCGAGCTGCATCCCCGCCTCGGGCGGAGCGGCCAGCCCGCCGTGCACCGCCGCGAGACACTGACCGACGGCCACTGGCGACACGGCGAGGATCTCCCCGGCCAGGGCGTGCACCGCCCCCTCGAGCTCCTCCGGCTCGACCACCCGGTTGACGAGCCCCCAGGCCAGGGCGGTGGCGGCATCGATCATCCTACCGGTCAGGAGCAGCTCCAGGGCTCGCGCCCGTCCGACCAGGCGCGGCAGGCGCTGCGTCCCGCCGTACCCGGGGATCAGCCCCAGCTTTACCTCTGGCTGTCCGAACTTGGCGGTGGAGGAGGCGACCCGCAGGTGGCACGCCATGGCGAGCTCGCACCCGCCGCCGAGGGCAAAGCCGTTGACCGCGGCAATGACTGGCTTTCTGGACGTTTCGATGGCGTCGAAGAGGGCTTGCCCGCGACGCGAGAGGCCCATCGCCTCGGCCGGCGTCATGCCGACGAACTCGCCGATATCGGCCCCGGCGACGAAGGCCTTGCTACCAGCCCCGGTGAGGACGATGAGCTGCACGGCGGGGTCCTCCTGGGCCTGCCGCAGCGCCTGCTCGAGCTCAAGAAGCAGCGTTCGGTTCAGGGCGTTGAGCTTGTCCGGCCGGTTGAGGACGATGGTTTGCATGGGACCATTGCTCTTCACGACGAGGCTTGCATAGGCCACCGTGCGTACCTCCTTTCCCGTTCCCCTGCCGCCCGCCGAGCCTGCGACGGCGAGAGCGGCAGAGCACCACGATAACTCGTCTTGGACCGCCCCGTATACTGCATCCATGAGGTGGGCTCGCCTGCTCCCGCCGATGGTCCTCGTCGCGTGCGCCACGAGCCACGCGCCCAGCCTAAGCTTCCTCACCCACGACCGCTGGGAGGCCGAGGTGAGGGCGCGCGGCGTCGACCCGCGCGTGGTGGGCAACCCGCTGCTGGTCACCGAGGGGATGCGGGAGTTCGCGAGCCGCATGGCAGGTACCGGCGCGCCCAACGAGCGCCTCGACCGCCTGCAGCGTGCCCTGTTCGACGAGCGGACCTTCCCCTTCTCCTACGAGAACCGGGGGAACTTCACGGCGGCCGAAGCGTTCTACCGACGCCAGGGCAACTGTCTGTCCTTCACCAACCTCTTCGTCGCCCTCGGCCGATCCCTTGGCATTCCCATCACCACGGCCCTCGTCACCCGCGTGCGGGGCAGCGAGCGTGAAGGGGACCTGATCGTCGTCAACACCCATGTCATTGCGGTGCTGGCGTACCCCGGCGGGTTCTACGTGTACGACTTCGAGCGGAGCCGTTCCGACCACCCCCGGGCCTTCGTGCCCCTCGACGACATGTGGATCACGGCGCTCTACCTCAACAACCGTGGCGCCGAGGAGCTGCGCGCCGGCCGTGCCGATGCGGCGGGGGTGCTGTTCGACAATGCGGTGAAGCTCGTCCCGACCTTTGCCGGCGCCTGGGGAAACCTGGGGGTGGCGCGCCGCCGCCTGGGTGACACCGACGCCGCCCTCGCCGCCTACGCCGAGGCGCTCCGCCTCGAACCCGGCAACCCGACCGTGCTCACCAACCTGGCCGCCCTCTACCGCACCCTCAACAAGGAGGCCGAGGCACAGGCCGCCCTGTCCGCAGCCAACATGAGCCTTGCCTCTCCCCACGTGCTTCTGGTGCGCGGCGATCTCGAACTCGCCCGCGGGGACGTTGCCGCGGCCCTGCGTCTCTACCGCGCCGCCCGCAGCCGCCAACCGTCGCTCCCCGATCCGTGGGTGGCCATGGCGCGCGCCGAGCTGGCCCGCAACCACGTGGCGCGCGCCCAGCGATACCTCAAGAAAGCTCTGGCCCTCGACCCCACCAACCCGGCGGCCCTCGCCCTCAAGGCCCGGACTGCCCGGTAGGCCCCGGCCACAGGGGTGCTACTCTTGCGCCGCCAAGGAGGTCGGGAGCGAGCGGGATCGACCCCGAGCACAGACACGTGGGCATACGCAAGGAACGAAAAGGAACGCCTGTCGCGACACTGACTTCGCGGCCCAAGTCGCTGTTCCGCCGCGTCGAGCGAACCCTGGGCGCCATCGAGCGCGGCGCCGACATTCTGGCCACCATCCGCAACGTGGCCGATCACATGGTCCAGGGGTTCCGGGAGGACCTCGGCATCGTCGGCGGTCGGGTCTACCGTTTCGTCGATCCGGAGTACGAACTCGTCCATACCTTCGGGACGGCCTCGGCAGCGGCCATCGGCACGCGGGTCCCCAGGAGCTACGCGGCCATCGAGGCGCTGCTCGACAACGGCCTCGTGGTGACGGACCTCACCGCCCCCGAGGTGGACCCGGAACTCGAGGCGCGGCTCGGTACCCACGCGCGCTTTGCCGCCATCGCCATTGCCGATGGCGAGTTCCTGGTGTCCTTCGACCTGGCGCCAGCCACGAGCTCGGTGGAGGACCTGCGCGCCTCCCTCAACATCATCCGCCTGGCCATCAATCAGAAGCTCCGCCAGGAGCGTTTCGAGGAGATCCTCGAGGACGCCCGTCGGATCCAGAGTTCGATCCTGCCCAAGCGCGTACCCCAGTACGCCCATTTCGAGATGGCGGGGGACTCCCGCCCCACCGAGGTGGTGGGCGGCGACTTCTACGACTACATCCCCCTGACCCCGGAACTCGTTGACGTGGTCGTGGCCGACGCCTCGGGCCACGGCCTGCCGGCCGCCCTCCAGGTGCGGGACGTGTACATGGGCTTGCGGATGGGCCTGAGCCGCGACTTCAAGATCTCGCGCACCGTGGAACGGCTCAACACCATCATCAACCGCTCCAAACTCGCCTCGAAATTCGTCTCCCTGTTCGTCGCTGAGCTGGAGACCAGCGGTAACATCATCTACATCAACGCCGGCCATGTGCCCCCCTTCATCGTGCGGCGCAAGGGCGAGGTGGAGTTCTTGCGGGAGGGCGGCATGGTCCTCGGCGTCTCACCCGACGCCTCGTACCTGCGTGGCTTTGCCCGCCTCGAGCCCGGCGACATACTGGCGCTGTACACCGACGGCATCACCGAATGCCGCCACCACCGCACCGACGAAGAGTTCGGGGTCGCACGCCTCGTCCGCCTGGTCCGCCGCCACATGGACCGCCCCGCCACCGAGGTGGTCCAGGCCATCTTTCAGGCTGCCGCCAGCTTCGCCGGCCACGCCGTTCCCGACGACGACCAGACCGTCGTGGTCATCCGCTGGCCGGACACCCAGAAGGGGTGAGGAGACGGCGTGCTATCATCAGGTTCCACCATGGCAGCGACGCTGGAGATCCTGCTCCCCCAGCACTTTTTCGATCTCGCCTCGTTCCCCCACGCCGCCCTCTTCGACCCCGGGCGCCCGGTGTGGGAGGCCCTGGCCCGCCCTTTCGATGAGTACCTCGAGGCGTGGGGGCCGTGGGAGTGCCACACGCCGCTCCCGCCGGGCGTTCACCTCGTGGAGGGACCGGTGGCCATCGGCCGGGAGTGCCGGATCGAGCCGGGTGCGGTCCTGCGGGGCCCGGTCATCGTCGGCGACGGCTGCGAGATCCGCACCGGCGCGTACCTGCGCGGCGGCGTGATCCTCGGCGCGGGGTGCGTGGTCGGGGCACACTCGGAGCTCAAGCGCGCCATCCTCCTCGACGGCGCCCACGCGCCACATCAGAACTACGTGGGCGACAGCATCCTCGGCCGCCGGGTGAACCTGGGTGCCGGGACCATCCTCTCCAACGTCAAGAACATCGGCCGGGAAGTCACGGTTCGCCTGGCCGACACCATCGTCCGTACGGGCTTGCGCAAGCTGGGGGCCATCCTCGGCGATGGCTGCCGCACCGGCTGCAACACGGTCTTGAACCCCGGCGTGCTCATGGCCCCCGGCTGCGTCACCTACCCTGGCGTGACCCTTCGAGCTGGCTACTATCCTCCGGCCACCCTCATCAAGCTGCGGCAGTCGCAGCAGGTGATCGTGATGACCGAGCCCCAGGATCGGTGAACGGCGCGGGCTCGGTCGCCCTGGCATGGTTGGCACGGGCCTTGCTCGAAGGTAGGGTGGCCGTGGAAGGGAGGGCCGCCATGAAGCGAGCAACCATCGTCATCGTAGCCATCGTGGCAGGGATGGGAGCGGCTCCCGTGGCCTTGGGCACGGACGACCTGACCTCTTTGAGCTACATCTCTTACCTCGAGCGCCGCGCCACCGTCTCCCCCGCCCACCAGGACGAGGTCATCGAGGCCGTGGTCAATCTCCCCGTGGTCGCCGGGGACCGCCTGGAAACCTTCCGGGGCGCCCGGGTGGAGCTGCAGCTGGCCGACGGCTCGACCCTGTGGCTCGACGAGTTCACGGTGGTGGAGGTGGACGCCGTGGCCGGCTCGCGCGACGATCCGGCACCGCGTACGGCCCTCTTCCTCGCGCAGGGCAACGTGGCCGTCGAGATCCCCGGCCACGCGAGCGGCAACGAGTCGATGCGCCTCGACAGCGAGTTCGGCTCCCTCTTCCTCGACAAGCCAGGGCTGTTTCGCATCGACCTCGAGAGGGGGGCCGTGCGCGTGCAGGCCCACGCTGGCCTGGCGGAGCTCCCCGCCGGAACGGGTTCGGTGCTCCTGCGCGCGGGTCAGCAAGGGTGGGTGGACGGCCGGGGAGGGGTCGACAAGGAACCGCTGCGCGCCAGCCTCGACGATTTCTGGGCCTGGGTGGAAGCTCGTCGCCGACCGCCCGTCTCGAGTACGACGCAGGAGCACGTGCGCGGCACGGCTGCATCTCGCGCGTGGGTGCTCGACAGCTACGGTGAGTGGGTGTTCGTCAGCAGCTACTCGAGCTGGATGTGGCGGCCGCGGGTGGCCGTGGGGTGGGTTCCCTACTCCTACGGGCGCTGGTACTGGACACCGGTGGGGTGGACCTGGGTCTCCTACGAGCCGTGGGGGTGGCTGCCGTACCACTACGGCACCTGGTTCTGGGACGTCACCTTCGGCTGGGTGTGGGGGTGGGACCCCATCTGGGGCCCCGCCTGGGTCCACTGGTTCTACTACCCCGGCTACGTGGGCTGGTGCCCGCGAGGCTACTACGACGGCTGGTACTACCGGCACTGCCGCGACTGCCGCCATACCCATGGCCACGAGCCGCAGCGCTGGCACAGCGCCACCCTCGATTTTTCCGGCCGGGTGCGCATCCGCACCATCGACCCTCGCCCCTGGACCATCGTGCGCAGCGAAGTGTTCACCAGCGGTCGCCTCGACCGCGTTCGGATCGAGCCCACCCGCCTGCTCCGCGAGGTGCCGGACGACGCCTTCGCCCACGTCCGATCCGGCCCCCTGCTGACGCCGACACCCGGTCGTGGCAACGGTGGCACCTTGCTGGAACGCTCCTTCACGCCGGGCCAGCGGGAACTGCCGGACCTCTCCGTACTCATGGGCCGTGACAGCGGCGCGGTGGGCCGCCTCCAGACCTTGCCTGCCCGGCCGCTGCGAACCGCGGACATCGAGCTCCCGGCGCGGACGGTCCCCGCCGGCAGGACGGGAAGCACTCCTGCTCTCCCGTCAGGGTCGGGGGCGGGGAGGAGCGTCAGCGGTGGCACCCGCTCGCCGGGTGCGGTGACGCCTCCCGCCGGACGGGGCGGTAGCACACCCAGCGGCACCGGGAGCGTGCGGACCCCCATCCGCCCGGCGCCGGACACGCCGACGGGCCGCGGGTGGACGGGGACCACCCCGCCCTCCACGGTTCCGGATCGTCCGAGCCCGCCGAGCAGACCTGACGCACCCCGAACCGTGCGATCCCAGCCGGCGCCATCGGCGCCACCGCCGGTCGGGCGACACGATGCGGACCCGCCGCAACGCCCGACGACACCGAACTCGACGCCCCCCCGGAGGGAACCGCCCTCGAACCCGCCACCTCCGCCTCCGTCCATCGCCGAGTCGCGGCGGTTGCCGAGCAGAGCCCCCGCGCCGCGGGAGCCCGGCACGCGCGTCGAGAGTCGGCAACTCCCGCCGTCGCGCGAGCGTCTCGAAAGCTCCAGCTCCTCGTCGCCGCACGCCGGAAGTCTCGCCCCGCGCACGGGGATCGTCAGCCCGAGTCGCCCCCCGGCGGCAACGGGCAGCGGCCAAGGCGCGCGGTCGTCGGCCTCCACCTCGCCCCCGGCAACGACGAGCGCTCCCCCCTCGCCGCCACGGGCCGAACGGGGCAGTTCAGCCGGACACGCTTCGGGCACGGCGCCGGCCCCCCGCTCGCACCCGCACGAGCCATGAACGGCCAACGCCCTGGTTTGCCGGCCGAACGCCAGGCAGCCAGCGGCACGGACCGCAGATCACGATAGAATGAACCGGTGACCCGCGCTTGCACCGCCCCCGTCCACGACCGGCCATGGCGCACCCTCGTCCTCGCCGCCTTCCTGGTCGTCGCCGCTGACGCCCGCGCTGTGGAACTGCCGCCGTCCCCTGTCTCCCTTCCCCTCCTCCTGCACGCTGCGGCCCTGCCAGTGCCCCCCTTCACCCACGCCGACCTGGCACCGGCGCTGGCGCACCGGCCGTCACGAGGGAGCGAACCCCTCGGCCGCCGCGAACGTGCCTCGCTCCTCGCCCACCTCGCCCGCCTCGCCACCGTTGGACCCCGCACCCGGCCCGAGCTTTTCCCCACCGACGACGATGCCCTGGCGTACCTGATCAACGCCCACATGGGGTGGACCGTCGCCCTCGGCACCGAACCCGAGACGCGCCACCTGCCCGCCCTGGCCCGCCGTCACGTTCCCTTCCCCCTGGACGGTCGCACCATGACCCTCGAAGCCCTTGCCGCCGAGATCGTCGCCCGAGCTGCCCACGAGCCTCGCGTGGTGCTCTTTCTGAACCCGGGCCTGGCGGCCGGCCCTCCCCTCCCCCCGTGGCCGCTCGCCGGGCACAGCCTCGCCTGGCAACTGGCCCACCATGCGAGAACCTGCGGGGCGCAACCGTCCTTCTGGCACCTCGACGAGACCCGCCGCGAAGTCCGCCTGTCGGCCTTCACCGCCCACATGCCCGGGCTGCCCCGCACCGCCCCGGAACGGACCGCCAGGCTACTGGAGCTCATCCCCCCACCGCCGCCCCTCGGCGAGCGGATCGTCGCCGTCTGCGGCCCATCCATGCAGCGCTGCACCCATGCCGTCGCCCCCCTCGATCCGCAGGGCTTCTAGGGCCGCCCTCACTGCCAGCGCCGCAGCCACTGCTCCAGGGTGAGGAGGGTGAAGACAGCTCGGGCCGCCCGCGTGCGGTCGGGGTGTTGCTCCCAGTTGAGCCACCGTTCCAGGGCACCACCGTCCAGGAAGTGGCGGAGGCGGGCCGTCGGGTCGGCGAGGGTCTCCCGGACGATCTCCCGCCACGGTCCATGCAGCCACTCGACCAGCGGCACCTCGAACCCGCGTTTGGGCGCGTGCCGCACCGCGGCTGGCAGCCAGTCACGGGCTGCCTTTCGCAGCACCGCCTTGCACTGGAAGCCCCGCAACAGGACCCGCGTCGGTACCCGGCTCACCCGTTCGACCAGGACGTGATCGAGGAAGGGCGAGCGGGCCTCCAAGGAGGCGGCCATGGTCGCCCGATCCATCTTGACCAGGAGGTCCCCTGGCAGAAAGAACTCCACCTCCAGCCGCCGCATGGCGTCGAGCGACCCGTTGCTGCCCATCGACGCGGCGAGCGCCGCCAGCGCCGGCGGCACGCTCGGCGGCCGGCCTCGCAGGGCGGCCACGGCGGCGGGCGGCAGTTTTGCCGGGCCGAGCACGTCGTAGAGGTGCGGCTGGCGCATGGCCTCGACCAGGCGATGCAGCCGGTCGCCGCCGAAGCGGGTCACGAGCGCCAGGGTCTCCCCGGCGAGCGGCGCCCATCTCCCGAGGGAGTCCTTCAGTCGGGCCGCGAGCCAGCGCCGGTACCCGCCGAAGAGCTCGTCTCCCCCATCGCCGTTCAGGACCACCGTGGCGACGCGCCGGGCACGACGGGCGACGAGGACCGTCGGGATCACCGATGGGTCGGCGAGGGGCTCGTCGAAGATGGTGGCGAGCTCCGGCAGCAGGTCGATCCCCTCCTCCGCGGCCACGGGCACCTCTTCGAGGTCGAGCCCCCATCGCCGGGCGGTCCGCCGGGCCAGCGGCAGCTCGCTCGAAACCCCTGCAAAGGTCACGCAGAGGGCGCGACGGGCAGTGGTGCCGGCAGCCAGGGCCGCGACGCACCCCGAGTCGACCCCCCCCGACAGGAACACCGCCACCGGCACGTCGGCCCTGGTGCGCAGTCGAACGGCCTCGGGAAGGATCGCCCGCACCTCGGCCACCGCCTGCGCAAAGCCCACCCCTCCTTCCGGACACGCCGGCACCTGCCAGTAGCGGGCGATGGAGGTGACGCCATTGGCCAGGTCGATGGTGAGTCGGTGGGCAGGGGGAAGCTTGTGCACGCCGTGGGCGATGCACTGCCCCTCCGGGACGAACCCCCACGCGAGGTAGCTGTCCAGGGCCCCCTCGTCGATGGTCGGTCCGTGCCCGACCGCCGCCCACAGGGCCTTGAGCTCCGAGGCGAACAGCACCGTGTCGCCTCGCGGCCAGTAGTACAGGGGCTTCTTGCCCACGCGATCGCGGGCGAGCAGGAGCGTGCGCGCCCCCTCGTCCACCACGGCCAGGGCGAACATGCCGCGCAGCCTCGCGACCAGCTGCCCCCCCAGCTCCTCCCAGAGGTGCACGAGCACCTCGGTATCGCCGGTGGAGCGCAGCCGGTGACCGGTCGCCGCCAGGGTCGTGCGCAGCTCTTCGAAGTTGTAGATCTCGCCGTTGAGGACAGCGTGAACACGGCCTTCCTCGTCGTGGACCGGCTGATCGCCGGTGGCGAGGTCGAGGATGGCAAGCCGCCGGGCCCCCACCGCCCAACCGTCGCCGGCGGCGATACCTTCGGCGTCCGGACCACGGTGGGCCAGCACCCCCAGCATGCGGGCCACGGTGGCACGTCCCTCCTCCCGCGCCAGCCCCACCACCCCCGCGATGCCGCACATCCTCAGGCCCTCCCTTTCGCGCTGCGCCGCACACCGGCACTGTATCGACAGCGGCTGCGGAGGACAAGGGACGCCGGGCACCAGCGCCGTATACTCCCGGCGTGGGGTTCGATCTCGCCCGCTGGTTGCCCGAATTCCCGGTGCGCGAGCGCTGCCTCTACCTGAACCACGCGGCGGTGGCGCCGCTGCCACGGCCGGTGGCGGCGGCCATGCGGCAGCGCATCGAGGAGCAAGAGACCACCGGCGGGCGCGAGTGGGGGCGGTGGCAGGAAAGCGAACTCGCCGTGCGGTCGCTCACGGCCGATCTCCTGCGCTGCGACCCCGCCGACGTCTCCCTCGTGCGCAGCACCTCCGAGGGGCTTTCCCTCCTGGCCCAGGGCTTTCCGTGGCGCGAGGGGGAGGCGGTCCTGGTGGGCGCCGAGGAGTTCGCCGCCAACGTGGCGCCCTACCTCGCCCTCGGGGAACGCGGCGTGACGGTCCACCGCTTTCCCACGCCCTCCGGCCGCGTCACCGCAGACGCCGTCCGCCGCGCCCTCGTGCCAGAGGTGCGCATGGTGGCCCTCTCCTGGGTGTCCTTCCACACGGGCTGGGTGGCGGAGGTGGAGGAGATCGTCGCGCTGGCGCACCAGCGCGAGATCACCGTCGTCCTCGACGCCATCCAGGGACTGGGAGTCCTCCCCGTCACCCTCCCTCAGCTGGGCGTGGATGCCCTGGTCGCCGACGGCCACAAGTGGCTCCTGGCGGCGGAAGGCCTGGGGCTTCTGGTGACGACACCGAAGCTTCGGGCACGGCTGGCACCCGTCCTCGCCGGCTGGCGCAACGTGCACCGGCCGCGGGGGAGTTTCTTCCTGGAGCGGCTCGAATGCCATGCCGACGGGCGAAAGTTCGAGCCCGGCTCGGCCCCCAGCATCCTCGTGGCCGGGCTCGAGGCGGCCCTCAACCTCCTCCTCGAGGTGGGCCCCGACGTCGTCCACGAGCGGATCAGAACTGCCTGCCGCACCATCACGACCCTGCTCCTCGATCTGGGCTGGGAGGTCGCCTCGCCCGGCTCGGCCAACCCCATCGCCGGCATCGTCGCTGCTCGCCACCCCTTCCTCCCCGCCGACGAGGTGGTCCGGCGGCTGCGCAGCCGCTGCATCGAGGCGGCGAGTCGGGAAGGGCTCGTACGCTTCTCGCCCCACTTCTACACCACCGCCGGCGAGATCGAGGCCCTGGCCGCCATCGCCAGGAAACTCTGAGCCGCCTCGGCCCGCCTGTTCCGGGTAGACTGCCGGCATGCACGGCGGTCGTTCGGTGGACGCCATCGTGGTGGGGGGAGGCCCGGCAGGGAGTGTGGCTGCGGCCCTCCTCGCCCGCGCTGGCCTGGAAACGCTCCTCGTGACTTCGGACCAGGGCCGCCACCCGCTCGGCGAAACCGTCATGCCCCACGCCCACGAGCTCTTTGCCGAACTCGAGGTCGAGCAGGCGGTGCGGGCCTTGCCCGCCACCCTCCTCGCCCCCGGCGTCACCTACACCGACGGCGACGGTACGAGGTGCAGCCACTACTGGTTTGCCGAGGCGCTGCCGGAAGCCCTGCCCTGGGCGTACCACGTCCGACGCGACCAGCTCGACGGCGCGCTGCGAGCACGGGCCCGCGCCTTGGGGGTGGAGGTGCTGGAGGGGTGGACCGCCGCGACCCCCGTGTGGGAATCCGATCGACTGGTGGGGGCCGCGATCCGCGACCGTGGGGGGACCGACTACCTCGTCAGGACCCGGGTCCTCCTCGACGCGAGCGGACAGCAGGCCTTCCTCGCCTCGCGCATGGGGTGGCGCTTCCCCTACCCCCGTCACCGCAAGGGGGCCATCCACGCCGTGCTTCCCCGCGTGCCCCGGCACGCTCGTGAAGACGCCAACGCAAAAGTGGCCTTCGCGCCGACTGGACGTCTGTCGCTGGTACCCCTCGCCGACGGCACTGCTGCCGTCGCGCTGGTGCTCGACACCGCCGCCCTTCCGGGCAACGGCGCTGCTGCACGCCAGCTCTTCGCCGCGGCCCTCGCCGCCACCCCAGCCGTCGGCGGGCACCTCCCGGAGCTCCCCGGCGACGTCGCGGTCAGCGTGGCGCACGCCTTCTCCTATCGCGTCACCCGCCTCGCCGGCGACGGCTTCTGCCTCCTCGGCGATGCAGCCGGTTTTCTCGACCCGCTGCTCGGCACCGGCGTGTTCCTGGCCATGGCCTCGGCCGCCTGCGCCGCCGACGACGTGGTCGATGCCCTGGCCCGCCACCGCCGGGTGGACAGTGTGGATCTCGCCCCCACCGTGGCCCTCACGCGCTCCCTCCACCGGCTGTTCTTCGGCTTCATCCGCGCCCTCCACGATCCCAGCTTCCTGGAGCTTTTCCTGGCCGGGAGCCGCCCCCTCGGCGCCCGCCGGGCCATGACCTCGATCCTTGCCGGCGATGTGCTGCGCCCCGGTCTCTGGCGCCGGACCTGGCGCCCCCGCCTGCTCGCGCTTTGCTCACGCACCCGTACCCTCACGGCGCACCATCCCTCGAGGAGGGGAGGCGCACGGGCGTGACGGCCGAGGTGTCCGTGACCGTCGCTGGTGGCGACCGGCGGCTCGTGGCGTGGCTCGTGGCCTGGGCCCGCCCCTACCTATGGCGACTGGGGCTGGCGGCGGGGCTCGTCGTGGTGGGGTCGGGGCTGCGGGTCGTGGGTCCGCTGCTCACCGCTGCCGCCGTGGATCTCTACCTCACGCCCGACGCCGGTTCCGCGGCGCACACCCTCGCCCAGGAGCCGCCAGGGAGCGCGTCCTCCCGTGGCGCAGCGCGCCACGTCTGGACGCTCCTCCAAACCTTGGGCCTCCCCGCCGACGGCCTGCCCGGCCTGGCCGCCGTTGCGTCCCTGTACCTGCTGTCGCTGCTCCTCGCCGCCGGCGTGCTGGTCCTCGAGACTCGCACGGTACTGCTGACGGGGCAGCTGGTCATGCGGGACCTCCGGGACGCGCTCTTCGGGCACCTGCAGAAGCTGGACCTGGCGTGGTTCGCCCGCACGCCGACTGGCCGAGTCATCACCCGCTTGACCTCCGACGTGGAAGCCCTCAACGAGATCTTCACCTCCGGGTTCGTGGACATTGCCGCCGACCTGGTGCTGGTTGGCGGCATCATGGCGGTGCTGGTGGCCATGGAGTGGCGGCTCGCCCTCGTCGCCTTTGCCGTCCTGCCCTTGCAGCTGCTCTTCTCCCTCTGGTTCCGCCGGCACGCCCGTGCCGTCTACCGGGAGGTGCGCACCAAGCTGGCCGCCATCAACACCCACCTCCAGGAGCACCTGGCGGGCATCTCGGTGGTCCAGCTCGCCCGTGCCGAGGCTCGCGCCGCCGAGGTCTTCCGTGCCGCCGACGCCGAGCACCGCGATGCCAACATTCGCGGCATCTTCTACTACGCCATCTTCTACCCCGGGGTGGAGCTGCTCACTGCCCTCGGCTTCGGCTCGCTCCTGGTCTTCGGCGGGATGTGGAGCGCGACAGGACAGGTGTCTCTGGGCGTGCTGGTTGCGTTTCTCCAGTACGTGCAGCGCTTCTACCGGCCGATCTCGGACCTGGCCGAAAACTACAACGTTCTCCAGACCTCGTTGGCGGCTTCGGAGCGCCTCTACACGCTCCTCCACACGGCCCCCGCCCTCGTCGAGCCCGAGCACCCCGAG
>FWPV01001673.1_pt1 | contig 35883 bp, 30 predicted proteins | sample 2228371 | NCBI WGS metagenome assembly FWPV01 (sample SAMEA103939776, study PRJEB20133) | metagenome | reverse complement strand
CGCCGACAGTAGAGCGCTGCGGAGGTACTTGATGGCAGGTCTCCCCAGTGGATCTCACGTTCCATTCCTCGCGGGATGAAAAGGAATGTGGTGATCGTTCCAATTGACCGAGTGTCTGCACGCAGACCACCTGCCGTATCATCCTCGACGAACACGACCTACTACAGCGCACAACAGGAAAAGGGCAAACGCCACCAAGATTATGCTAGGTCCTGTTCCTATGTCCAGGATATAGCTTGCGTACAAACCGATCATGCTTGAGGAAAGGCCCACGCCAATGGCTGTCCAGAAGTTACCAGAGACAGACCGAGAGACCTGTCGTGCAGCAGCCGCTGGTACCAGAAGAAGCGCTGTAACCAGCAAGGCACCCACAAACCGTACAGATACTGCAATGAGGGCTGAAAGGAGCAGTGAAAAAAGGACCTCCAGTCTTCTTACCGGTATCTCCTCTGCCTGGGCAAGCTCTTGTGACAAGGCTGCAAGCATCAAACTGTTGCCGTAAGCAACCAGAAAAGCAATAGCGGCAGAGGAAAGAATAGCTACGACAACAAGCTCTCTGATGGTCACAGAAAGCACATCGCCGAAAAGGTACGGAGTAAAGGCATTGATCCGCCTGGATATAGTCACCAATGCGAGCCCAAGTGCGACTGAAGCAGACATGAATACGCCAATGATCGTATCAGCAGGCAGTCTTCCCGATGCCTTCATCATTACTACAGCCCATCCTATGGCTAACGTAAATGCAAGCATGGTGAACAAAGGATCTAGGCCAACAGCGAGCCCAATGGCAACCCCTGTAAAGACACTGTGGGCAATCGCGTCAGAGAAAAAAGAAAAACGGATCTGAATCACGTGCGTACCCATGGCCGCACACGTGGGAGCAAGAAGGCACAGTGCAAGGGCTGCGCGCTGCATAAAGACAGGCTCAAGCCATTGAGGTAGTAGGTCGCTCATGGATTTTATCCAAGGCGCTCGTGTGGTGTGCCTGTCCGGCAATCAACGCAATGAGCTGGATGCCCTCCTATGGCAATCAGCCCATATAACGCGTTGATTCGCTCGGGTGTGAGCACCTGGCTCGGTGGCCCTTCGAAAAGTACAGTTCGATTCAACGCGATAACGTGGTCAGCATGGTGCACCACCGCAGAGAGATCATGTGAAACCCACAGCACACTCAGTTCATTGTCCTGGGCCAACCGTTCGAGGAGTTCGCAAAAGAGGTCGCTGCTGTGGAGATCCATGCCAGCTGCCGGTTCATCGAGCAGCAGAATGTCAGGTTTGTGCCGCAAGGCTGCAGCAACAAGGACACGCTTGAGTTCTCCTCCGGAGAGCACACCGAGTCTCTTGTGCGCAAGGTCAGTCGAATGCGTCCATTCGAGGGCTTCTATGGCCTGCCGGACCAAGCGTGGGCCGCGGCCTAGCCATACAGGAGTACGCTGGTCGGCCAAACAGAGAAAATCGAGTACTGTGACAGGCGCACTTCGGTCAAACTCGATCTTCTGCGGCACCAGGCCGATACGATGCCGTCGTCTTCCAGAGCGCCTGTGGTGGCAAAAGGAGATAGAACCTTCGTAAGGCACCTGACCTACAATGGCTCCAATAAGCGTGGATTTGCCAGCACCGTTTGGGCCCACCAACGCTGTTACCCCTCGGCACCGCAAGCTCGCATTGACGTCAACGAGCACCCTGGTCTTGCCGAACGAAACAGTGAGATGTCTGATTTCAACAGCTGCATCATCCGGGCAGATCTGTCTTGTGACGTCGTTCACCAAACCCTCCTTCCAGTGCATCTTTGATGGCCCGGGCCTGCTCTACAAAGGCCGCAGGTCCTCTCGGCCCAGTGGTTTGGGTTCCAACATTTATCACCTTGACTCCTGTAGCCTCTCCAAGAGATCGCGCAATACGCTCATCGAACTGATCTTCGTTGAGGATCAGTGCGGGCCGATTGTGTTGGAGCTGCGCTATCACTTCAGCTAAGCGGCCTGCCGAGAGGGGTTCGAGATGACGGGAAGTCAGCACTGCTACCTGTTCCAGGCCTATATCGCGTACAAGATACCCGAAGACCGGGCTCACGGCAGCTACTCTCTTGTTCTCAAGCCCCACAACAAATGCCACCATATGTGCGTGAATAGCCTCGAGATCCTTTACTAAACCATCTTCATTGCTTCTCAGAAGGTCTGTCTCTTCAGGATCGAGATGCACAAGGGCAGTAGCAATTGTTCTTGCCATGACCGCAGCTTGTTTTGGACTCACAAAGGGGTGATCGTTCAATGATCTGTCCTTGTCATGGTTGTCCTCATGAGAAATTATGGGATCCGTGACTGTCGTAGTGTCTTCCTTGTGATGATCGTCATGCGCTATGTGCTTGTCCTGGTTGACTTCCCGTCGCGGCTGCCCTTTTTCTTTAGGTGCACTTATTAGTTTTTCTACCGCCTCTCCAGCTAGAACGATCCTGATAGATCTTCGGCCTCTTTGACAATGCTCTTTGATTTTTTCAAGGAACGGTTCATAGCCAAGGCCCACTGCAACGACCATGTCCGCATGCTCTAGCTTTCTAAGGTCTCCCGGCGTCAAGGTATAATCATGAGGGCATCCACCTGAGGATGGAAGCAGTCCTACTACATTCAGGTACTTGGATCCTGCGGTTATGGCAAGGGCAAGATTCTCAACAGGTAGCACTGTTGCCACAATGTTAAACGAACGAGGCACGTGCCGTGTTGAATGCTCGGGCTGTCGCTGCTCGCAGGCTGCAAAGCTGACAATAAAGCACACGATTACCATGCATACGATCAGAGTGACCCCTTTTCTCACAGAAGATTCCTCACCAGTTTTTCTCGACACTATTCTTAAAGCTTGAAATACAAGCAATTAGAGCTACCGCTCACATAAGAGAATAAATCATAGTTTGGCCATCTGCACAAGAGCCACCATGACGTTGCCTATGGGTAGATGGTGATCCTCATGTCATGATGACTTACGAGAACGTATCTTTGTGCGGCTACTCTATGTCGTTCATGGGAGAAAACGTAGGACCGAGACTTACATGCGTGACGAGGGTGTATTGTACCCACCTTGATGGTGTGTCTGCTCACACAAAAAAACATTCCTAGCCTTACTGTAAAATTTGTTACAATAGAAAAGTAAGTATTCCCCAGGTTCTAAGACGGTGGCACAAAAGAGGCAGCTACAGTCATTCCAGTGAGGAGGCACATATGAAACGTATCTGCTTCACACTCTTGCTAGTTGCTTTTCTGGTCAACTGTGGAGACGATGAAACAAAGACCATAAACATTTCCCCACCAACCATTTCTTGCGAAGAGGCCAAAGCTCAAGTACTTTGCGAAAAGTGTTCTGGTACGCTCCTCAGACTCGCTGATATCTTCTTGATCCTCCTAAATGAGTGTACTGACGGTCTATGCATACGTAATGTGTGGGGACTATGGGCGGTGCTCATAAATGGCCCGTGCAATCCAGGCTATGACACCCTTCTCGCTGCGAATAGGGGTAAGTGCGGTAACTGTTACGAATCCTGTGGACTGGATTTTAACCTTTACTGCCTTTTCAAAGGAAGTGATAAAACAGGCACCCAATGCGTCAGGGAACTTTACGAGTGCATAGAGCAGTGCGATCTCTGAGGGCACTCGGGAAACCCAGAGGTCTCTTATGTTTCGCAATCGAAAAAGGGGTGAGACTATGCAAAGATCAGGCGTAGTAGTCTTATTGGTGGTAGCATTCGCAGGGATGCTGCTGTCACCCATGGCCTGCACAACCGAGGACTTAAGCATTGTGGGCGTTATGTACCACCACTGGTGGGTTCCATCCAGATGGTCTGATAATCCACGAAACCATCCATATGAACCAGTGCTCGGGCATTACGACAATGCAAATGCAAACGTGATACGTCAACACGTTGCGTGGGCAAAACAATACGGTATAACCACCTTTGTTCTGAACTTCTGGATTACGGACCGGGATTGGTGGTGGGTCAGTCGCAATACGAACGCGGTCACTGTCATCCTGGACCAAGAAGGCATCAATTACTTTTTCCTGATCGATGGCTGGTTTGAATTTCTCAGCCAACCCGATCCACCCTACGAAATTGCATGGCGGGTCAACAGCCGCGCAGCCCCTTATTTCAATAGAAGTGGGTATCTAAAGCAGGACGGCAAACCTATCGTGTTTTTCTGGGCAGCCTCACAATCAAATTGCGCTATGTTCAACGCTGTGCGCTCGGGAATCGAAGGCACAATTGGTCCGATATACATGACCGGCGACCCCTGGAATGCGCCAGATCCATGGGCCTGCTTTGACCTGAGGATGGATTACAACCCGTACATCTCAAGCTGCGGAGAGAATGACTACAGTTGTCAACTTGCCCACCAGGAAGACATGTGGAGAGACCGATCGAGCGATCGTAAACCATGGGCACCAACTGCTATCCCTGGATACGATGACCACTATGTGAGACCAGGCAACCCAATTCTTGTGCTGAACGCCGAGTTTTTTAGAAAAAGTATCAGGACTGCACTCACCCGTCGACAATATCACGAGGACGGCACCAAGTGGCTATTCATCTGCTCATGGAACGAATGGCATGAGGGAAGCCAGATCGAACCATCGAGTAACTTCGGCGACCCTGAATTCTTGCTAAAAACGCTCAAGGAAGAGATCGATAGCTATCGGGCAGCTGCGTTGCAACCAGCAGCTGCTATCTATTAGCCGAGAAGCGTTGTAGCCTAGCCAGACATCTTTCATCGACACGCAAAGGTAATTCTTTGAAAAGAAATTCTTAAGAGAAAGGCTCCCAGTGGAGCAAGAAGCAGGGGCTATACGCTCTTGGCGCATCCTTGCTCTTTGGGAAAGTGAGAGCGTCGACGGGGCAAGGGCTTTTCTAATCTTACTGCTGTCTTACTGGTGGGCCGTCCGAGGCTCGAACTCGGAACCTACTGATTAAGAGTCAGTTGCTCTACCTATTGAGCTAACGGCCCTTTCTCAATAAAGATCACGCTCTGGCAATTAACAGCTGTAGCTGCCACGTAGCCCGCGTAACCTTGCCGGAACCCTCAGAAGTAAATCTCGTAGTTCGGCATCCTATCTAATAAAAACCCAGACTAGCACGTCTTTTGAGGTTTCTCAACTCTGATGCCAGTCGTTACTAGACTGGGTATCCTTCTACACGCACGACGATTCTTGAGGCGCAGTTTATGTCTCCGGAACTACTGCACCTTACTTCCGGAGACACAAAAAGTACCCGTGGCACTGTATCGCTCCCAGGCCGATGTCCCGTTTTTCGCCTGCCATCATGTTCCTCACGCCAGATCTACCCTTTAGCCACCTGCCGGCATGAGAAAGCAAAGCCAACCACACCTATCGATCTGAACAGCTTGTTCAAGAATTTCTACTTGACATAGTATTCAAAGTAAAATAGTATGGGATTAGCGGAGGCCAGATGAATCGTAGCAAAAAGCCCACTGGAGGATCAGATGCAGGCCATCCTGGGGCCCTGTGAGGTGCCACAATGAAAATCTCGACAAGGGTACGGTACGCACTTCGTCTCATGCTTGATATCGCCCGACATGGTCCTCCCAATGGTGAGCCTGTTCAGCTCAGCCAGGTGGCTGAGAGGAACAATCTCTCCAAAGGCTATCTGGAACAGCTTGCCGTCTCCCTCAAGAATGCCGAGCTCATTCGAAGCTCAAGTGGCCGGACTGGCGGTTATAAACTTGCGAGACCTGCTAGCGAGATAAGTCTACTTGAGATTTTTAACGCGAGTGCGGGGCCAGTAAACATCGTTGAGTGCGTCATGCACCCCGAAGAATGCATGCAGGTTGAGTTTTGCAGGTGTCGTGGTCTCTGGCAACTGATCAACCTGAGGATAACTGATGTGCTCTCAGATTATTCTCTGATGGATCTCCTGGATGAAAAGGGTCTCAAGAGAATGTCCAGGGAGCTGCAACAGCTATCCGCTGCGCACCCACAACAGGGACAGGGAGGCAAGAGACCTCCTCCTAGGATGAGTCCCAGCAAGACGGTACGCATGCCGAATACATAAAAATTAAGGTAGTTTTACCGCTCCATTGATTCGAGCGCCCAATCGAACACCATGGGGGAGGCAATGTTAGAGAAAACGTTCAATGGAAAGATACTACGTTTGGTCAACGGAGATGTAACCGTACAACAGGTAGGAGCCATTGTCTATTATGCTGCCTCCAATCTGGTTCTTGGGTCAGGCTATGGCACGGCTATCTCGGTCCGGGGCGGACCCTCGATCCAGAAGGCATTAAGCGCCATGGCTCCTGTCGAGGTCGGCCACGCAGTCATTACCGAGGCAGGCAATCTGCCGGCTCAGTGGATCATCCATGCTGTTGGACCGAAATTTCAAGAGCCTGACGAGGAGAACAAACTGCGCGCTACCATAAAGGATGCCTTGAGGCGTGCAGAAGAAAAGCAGGTAGAGACAATCGCGTTTCCACCGATGGGCACAGGATTTTACGGCATTTCGCCCGAGATGTGTGCAAAGGTAATGATCGAGGTGATTAAGGATCATCTAAACGGACCTACCTCGATCAAGGAAGTCCTGATATGTCTCAAGGATACAAGAGATAAGGAGCCCTTTGTGAGGCACCTTGAGCAAACGAGCCTTCAGAGCCAATCCAAGGCTCTTCCAGAGAACGTTAGTCCTATGACGTAAGGGAGGAATACATGCAAAAAAGTGCGTTTCTCGAGTTTGCCCAGGATGAACTGCAAATCATGGCTTTACTATTCATGGCCGCAGTCTATACCTACCGAATCTATTGGCTCACACGATTCAAGGCTGCCAGAGACCGACAGCCCATTGTCCAGACGAGCCGTACCGGACCACTCAAAGGAGCGATTTACTCGCTTGGTACCATTGCGATGCCTTGGTCTATGGAAAGCACTCGTACGAACCTTTTTTTCTGGGTACAGTTCGCCATATTTCATATTGGCGTAACCTCAGCCATCATCCTATCTTTTGTAATCCCTTACGGACCTTCACTCTTGGAAAATAGTCTGGTGGTACGATGCTTCCAGGGCACTATCGGCGCTGCATTTCTCGTAGGCTGCTATAGGATCATACGCCGCATCGCGGATCCGGTGATGCGGGCAATAAGTACACCGGACGATTACTTCTCATTGTGCCTACTGACGATTTGGTTCTTCTTTGCAGTTCGAGCAGCCCCCAACGACGTCAGCAATGGCGAAGGAAACCTTCTTGTATTCTTTCTCCTCACCGCGTTCTTTCTCGTGTACGTGCCGTTCAGCAAGATCTCTCACTATCTTTATTACCCCTTCATGCGCTTCTACCTTGGTAGGACGCTGGGATACAGAGGTGTCTACCCCATACGACGCTCAGTCCATCCTGGCAGGTAACAATACCTCATATCGGCAGGCCCTTACGACACGAAGCACACACTGTGCATGGCAGCAAGAGGAGACACACATATGAACGCTGCGGTTCGCTCCCATAAGGCGCAAAAAGTAATCGACAGAATGCGCGCTAAGCTTAACAGACAAATTGTACTATCCCTGGCCGGTTGCGTGCACTGCGGCATGTGCACCAAGTCATGTCATTATGTGTTGGCCAATCCTGACGATCCCACCTATGCGCCGGCCTATAAAGCAGATCAAATCCGCAAACTTTTCAAGCGACATGTAGACTGGACCGGAAGGGTCTTTCCCTGGTGGGTAAAGGCGAAGAGTGTCTATACGGATGAAGAACTTGAAGAACTCAAGGATATTGTCTTCGGAAAGTGTACGAATTGCCGCCGATGTACGATAAACTGCCCAATGGGGGTTGATTTTGCAACAGTGAATCGGATGGCACGAGGACTTTTAGTCTCGGTGGGTATCATGCCGGAAGGTGTTGCGGTGGTCAGTAAAGACCAATGGGAGATAGGTAACCAAATGGGTGTCCTCAAGGAGGAGTATCTTGAAACCCTGCAGTGGATGGATGAGGAATTGCAACAAGAGCTGGGTGTCACACATTCCTTGATTCCTATCGACAAAAAAGGTGCCCACGTCATGTACACCATAAACCCAAGGGAAATCAAGTACGATCCTCGTACGATTGCTGATGCGGCGAAGATCTTCACTGCAGCAGGAGAGGACTGGACGATGCCCAGTGAAGGCTGGGACATGACGAATTTCGGCCTCTTTTCCGGTGATGACGATCTTGGTGGTACGGTAGCACGGCGTCTTTATGAAAAGGCGGTTGAACTTGGTGTGAAGACAGTGGTGATATCCGAATGCGGCCACGGGTATCGATCGACGAGATGCGAAGGACCTAACTGGGCAGGTGTCGACGTCAATTTTGATATGGAGAGTTCAGTCATCACGATGCTTCGCTACATACGCGAAGGAAAAATAAAGGTCGATAAGCGTAAGAACTCGATCCCTGTGACCTTCCATGACTCCTGCAATAACGCGCGCAGTTGCGGCCTATACGAAGAACCACGAGAGCTTTTGAGCCTGGTGTGTACGGATTTTCGGGAGATGTACCCAAATCGTGCGGAGAACTTCTGCTGTACAGGTGGCGGAGGTGCCATGTCCATGTCTGAGTACACGCCAAGGCGTTTAAAATCAGCAAAGATAAAGGCCGAGCAGCTAAGAGCTACCGGAGCGAAGATTGTGGTCACGTCTTGCCATAATTGTGTGGATGGGCTGAGCGATCTTATCAAGCACTATCAACTCGGGATGCAGGTCACACAGTTGGTTAACCTAGTTGCCAATGCCCTGGTAATCGAGGAAAGGATTGAGGTAGTCGAGAAACCAAGGGTAGTTCATAGCTTTAAGGGCTTTACGGTTTTACTAATTGATGATGAGCCCGATACCCTCACCTATTTGACTACGATTCTTGAAGATTGCGAGGCCACTACCATCACAACTACAAGCGGTCTCAAAGGGATCGAGATTGCAAAATCCCATAAACCTGACCTTATCACCCTTGACCTCTCTATGCCGGAGATTGACGGTGGAGAGGTGTTTGTGAGACTTCGTGAAGACGCTGAGACTGCCTCTATCCCCATCTGCATTGTTTCAGGAAAACCCGAGCTGAGAAGGCTTATCTACGATAAGCCCCACCGCCCTCCTGAGGGATACCTGGACAAACCGGTAGACGCCGAAACCTTTGTAAGGAATGTGAGAAAGATACTGGAACTTCATCATAAGGCTCATTGATCGAGGTACATGCTGACCGCGAGGAGAATGTGAGCACCCCAAGGCCTGAAGAACAGACCTACAGAGAAATCACAAGAGAGGATCTCGTTGACACAAGCGAGCTACACAATAGCCCTCTACCCTATTCAGACATAGCCCAGAAATATGACTCCTTAAGTAGCTTGGTGAGCGCTATTGCCCATAAGCTCAAAGGCCAGCTTACTGGTATGGAGGGCGGTCTCTATTTACTAAAGTCAGGCTATGAGAGCGGCAGACACGACCGTGTAGAGAAAGGCAAGGGGATGATAGAGCGCAACCTGAGGAACATACGCAGCACGGTCGAGCACATTTTGTACTACGCAAGAGATCGGGAGCCCGTGTGGGAAGAGGTTACCATTGACGAGATAGTCAAAGAGGTAAAAACGTCCTTCGACAAGTTGAAAGCAGGCCATGGTCTCGACATAACGCTTACAAGTGGGGCAGGAAGCAGTAGACTCGAAACTGACGTGAGGATGCTACGTGCAATGCTCCTTAACCTTGTAGACTTTATGCTCGAGTGTGTACCAACGAGCGACACAGAGGCAACTTGCACCCTCATTCGTATCCTTGCTTTAGATCATGAGACGTACGTCATGTTTCAAATTGAAAAGGAAGGAGGCTCGCTCGTGTTGGGCCAATCGACCAACATCAATGCCACATCCAAAACGCCGCAAGGGCTTGAAGGCTCAGGGCCAGCCCTTGTTGTCGCACAAAAGCTAGCAGCCTGCCTGCGTGGATCTATCGATCTCCGACCAAGGCCGGAGCCAGGTGCGGGCATTGTCTGTCTTGTCAGGCTTCCCAAGAAGCACTGCATGACTCTCTGCGTAGCCAATGATACCTCGACGCCATGAGGAGAACTACGCAGCCATATTGACGGGTACAAGGACTCGGTTATGAGAAGCCGTCGTATCCATGCTTCTCCGAAGGAAATCCCCCTTTCGTATGATGTCCTTTTCAATGAAGTGCCTTGCTACATCTCGATACAGGACCGCGAGCTTAAAATCCTTCGAACAAACAGGCGCTTTAGAGAAGCCTTTGGGAATAAGAGCGGTACCTATTGCTACCAGGTGTACAAGAACCGTAAGGAGAAATGTCCTGTCTGTGTGGTCGAGAAGACATTCTATGACGGCAAGAGCCACAAAAGCGAGGAGACATGGTTTCGCCAGGACGGTACACAGGTTGAGGTGATTGTTTACACAACACCGATCTTCGGCGACTCAGACAACATTATCGCAGTAATGGAGATGTCGACTGATATCACCGAGGTAAAGACGCTCCAGAGAAAACTAAAGGAGAGTCAGGAACGCCTCGCGTATCTTTTTGAGGAAGTCCCTTGTTACATCAGCATACAGGACCGAGACCTGCGTATTACCCGTGTCAACAGAAAATTCAGGGAAGACTTTGGTGACGGGGTGGGAAGTCGTTGCTACTATGTGTACAAACACAGACAGGAGGAATGCCTTGTCTGTCCGGTGAGTGCGACGTTTGCCGATGGTCAGGTCCACACGAGCGAAGAGGTCCTTACGTCCAAGAATGGAGAGCCTATTCACGTACTTGTCACAACCGCGCCGATACGTGATCGACACGGAGAGATAAGCCACGTCATGGAGATGTCAACTAACATAACTGAAATTCGTATGTTACAATCCCGACTCGAATCCCTTGGCATGCTCGTGGGCTCACTCTCACATGGAATCAAGGGCCTCCTCACCGGCTTGGATGGAGGGGTCTACTTCTTGACCTCGGGCCTTGAAAAAGACGACATGGGACGGATCAAAAAGGGGTGGGACATGCTGGAACGCAATGTGGCTAAAATCCGTCACATGATCCTGGATTTGCTCTATTATGCAAAAGAGCGCGAACCTGTATGGAGCCCTGTCGCGCCGCACGATCTGGCTGAAAGCATAGCTCACCTGTTTGAAGGAAAGGCTGAGAAGCTAGGCATTACCTTCGAGAAAAGTATTGCCCTTGATATGCGGACCTTTGAAGGAGATGCGGATGCATTGCATGCTATGTTGGTCAGTATTGTAGAAAACTCTATTGATGCCTGTCGCATGGATAGGATGAAGAAGCATCATTCCATCCAATTCCGCGTATGGCAGAGCATGGATGATACCTTCTTTGAGGTTGAAGATAACGGCATCGGTATGGATCAGGAGACAAGAGACAAGTTGTTTTGCATGTTTTTTTCCTCAAAAGGTATAGAAGGAACAGGCCTCGGATTATTTATCGCCAACAAAATTGCCACCCTTCACGGAGGTAAAATCACTGTAGAATCGAGCCCCGGAGAGGGGACGACCTTTCTCATACGGATTCCACTAATAAGGTTCTAGAAGAGCACCGACAGAAAAAGGAGCAGCTTTTAAAAAGAGAGCAGAATCATGACGTTCGGCGCTGACACGCGCAGATAGATCTACAGTACGTGTAAGAAAAAGGAGGAAGGCAATTGGAAACGACAAAGAAAAAGATACTGGTGATCGAGGATCAGGATGATACGCTTGCCTATTTGACAGCCGTGCTTGAGGATAATGGCTATTGCGCGATCGGTGCCAGAGACGGTGTCGAAGGGGTTGAGAAGGCAAAAGAGGAGAAACCAGATCTAATTACTTTGGATATTTCCATGCCGGAGAAATCAGGCATTAGGACCTTGAAGGAACTTCAAAAGGACCCAGTAACCGAGAAGATCCCTGTGGTCATAGTCACTGGACTCTCCGACGAGTTCCGTCACTATATCCAGCATCGCCGTCAAGTAGTGCCTCCAGCAGGATATATCTCAAAACCCATCGATAGGAAAGAACTTCTGGAAACGATAGCTAAGATCTTGTCCTAAGCCCCCATCCTGTCTCTCCTCAGCTCTGAACGGACAAGGTCAACTCATCGCCAGATGCACCCTTAAGCATTCAGAGTGGCCCTACCGCCCACTTCTACAAGCTGCCCAACAACTGTATCCCGGGGCTGCAGCACTATGTTAGTTTCGCTCGAGCCAACATGTTTATACGTGTTCTTCATGGAATCCACGCCCCCTCCAAACCATATACACCACAGGGTAAATGACGAGCTCCAGGATTGTCGATGTTACCAGACCGCCTATCATTGGTGCGGCGATTCTTTTCATCACGTCTGCTCCGACTCCGTGAGAGAACAGTATCGGGATAAGACCCGCAAGCGTCGTACCTATCAGCATTATCTTCGGGCGTATCCTTTTTACCGCGCCGTACATTACGGCATCCTTTAGGTCGTTTACCGATTTCAGTCTGCCCTCTTTTTTCCACTTTTCGTATGCAAGCTCAAGGTATAAAAGCATCACGACGCCCGTTTCCGCGTCAAGCCCTGCTAATGCGATTACTCCGACCCAGACCGCAATGCTCATATTGTAGCCCAAAAGGTAGAGAAACCAGAATGAGCCGACCAGAGAAAACGGGACTGCTAACAGCACGATAAACGTTTTGGTTATCGACTTCGTGTTAAAGTAAAGTAAAACCAAGACTAAAAACAGCGTCAGCGGGATCACGATTCTCAATCGCTCGTGCGTCTTGACCAGATATTCATACTCGCCACTCCACTCCAGCCGATAGCCCTCTGGGAGTTTCAGCGCTGCAACTGCCTTTTTTGCATCCGCGACGTATCCGCCGATGTCCCGCCCCGAAAAGTCGATATACACATACGAGGTGAGCATCCCCTCCTCGCTCTTTATCGCCATCGGTCCCCTCACGATCTCAATGTCTGCAAGCTGGCCAAGGGGAATCTGAATCGTACTACCCCTGGAGTTTGTCATACTCATCCCGTCGCTAGTCTGCATCCCAGGTACGGGCACCAATACGCGCTTGAGCTTCTCAATGTCGTTTCTTAGTTCGCGCACGTATCGGACGTTCACGGGGTAGCGCTCCCTGCCTTCGACAGTCGTTGTGATGCTCATCCCACCGATTGCGGACCCAACGACCATCTGCACGTCGTCGACCGTAAGCCCGTATCGCGCTATCTTTTCGCGGTCGATTCTTATATCCAGAAAATAGCCCGTCGTCACCCGCTCGGCATATACGCTTCGCGTGCCAGCAAGAGGTCTTATAAGATTTTCCAGTTGTATTCCCAAGTCTTCTATCGTTGCTAGCTCCTGCCCCATTACCTTTATGCCGACGGGCGTCCTTATGCCCGTTGCGAGCATGTCGATTCGGGCTTTTATCGGCATGGTGAACGAGTTTGCAACCCCAGGGATCGTCAAAAGCTCGTTCATCTCGTTTTTGAGCCTTTCAACTGTCATCCCCTTGCGCCATTCGGACTCTGGCTTTAGGTTTATGACGGTCTCGAACATCTCCAGCGGCGCTGGATCTGTTGCGGTGTCTGCGCGACCTGCCTTGCCAAACACCTGCGAAACTTCAGGTATGCTCTTTAACAGCTTGTCCTGCAACTGCAATAGTTTTGCGCTTTCGGTTATCGAAATTCCTGGAACCGTCACGGGCATGTAAAAGAGCGAGCCTTCATACAAAGGAGGCATGAACTCTGAGCCGATTTTTACTATCGGATAGACTGTAGCAGCCATTATGACAACGGCGAGCGCTATGACGGCGAATTTAAACCTTAATGCGAGCTTTGCTATTGGCTCGTATGCCTTGTGCAAAACGATGCTTATCGGATTTTTGTCTTCTGGCCGTATCTTTCCGCGAATCAAAATTGTCATCAAAACAGGCGTAAGGGTTATCGCTAAAAACGATGAAAATAGCATTGCAAACGTCTTTGTGTATGCGAGCGGTTTAAATAGTCTGCCCGCCTGCGCCTGAAGCGAGAACACAGGCAGAAATCCTACCGTTGTGACCAATAGAGAGAAGAACAAGGACGGTCCGACCTCTTTCGCCGCTTCAACTATGACGTCAAGTCTGTTGCCGATGTTTCCCCGCGATTCCCACTCCTCGAGCTTTTTGTGCGCGTTTTCGACCATGATTATCGAGGCATCGACCATCACGCCGATTGCGATTGCAATTCCAGACAGACTCATGATGTTCGAGGTGACGCGAATGTAATACATGAGGATGAACGACATGAGTATTGCGACGGGCAGCGTGAACATCACGACGAACGCGCTCGGCAAATGAAATAAAAATACGAGACACACGACGCTGACCGCAACCGACAGTTTTATAATCTCATCCTTCAGCGTCTCTATCGCGCGATGAATCAGATCGGTTCTGTCGTAGGTGACTACAACCTTTACGCCCTTGGGCAAGCTCGGCTCGACATCGTGTTTTATCTTCTCTTTGACGCGCTCTATCACATTCAGCACGTTTTCGCCGAACCTGACGACGACGATTCCGCCGACTACCTCGCCCTTTCCGTCCAAGTCAGCAATGCCCCGCCGCATCTCAGGACCGAGTTGAACATGTGCTATGTCCCTTAAATAAACGGGCACACCCGAGCCGTCCGTTTCAACCGGTATGTTTTTCAAGTCGTCGGCGCTTTTTATATACCCCCTTCCCCTTACCATGTACTCGATGCCTGCAAACTCGATGACGCGCCCCTCGACATCCCTGTTGCTCGCCCTTATGGCGGATATAACCTTTGTGATCGGGATGTTGTAGGCTAGGAGTCTGGTGGGGTCGATCTGCACCTGATACTGCTTCACGAACCCGCCGACTGATGCAACCTGGGAGACGCCCTCAACGCTTTCAAGCGCCAATTTCACATACCAGTCCTGAATCGAGCGGAGTTGGGATAGGTCGTAGTTATTGGCCTCATCGACGAGCGCATAAGAAAATCCCCAGCCCAAGCTCGTTGCGTCTGGGCCCAACACTGGATTTGCATCGGAAGGCAATTTGCTCTTTACAACTTGAAGATATTCCAATATCCTGTCTCGCGCCCAGTAGATGTTCGTCCCCTCTTCAAAAATTACGTACACGAAGGAACTAGACGGAAAGGAAAAACCCCTTACGATCTGAACCTTCGGCGCAGACAATAGAACCGACGAGATCGGGTATGTGATTTGGTCTTCGACCAAATCGGGACTTCTGCCCATCCACTCGGTATATATAATTACCTGGGTGTCACTCAAATCCGGAATTGCATCGAGCGGCGTGTTCTTCAGCGAGAAATATCCCCAGCCGAACAGGAAGGCAATCAAGACGAGCACGATGAATCTGTTTTTCGCACTGTATTCTATGACTCTAGAGATCATTACTGTCTTGCTAGTGCTGATGCAGTGGGGCAACCCCCTTTAGCACTGCTTCTGAATCTATCAGAAACGTTCCAGAGGCTGCGACTCTTTCACCTTCCTTAAGACCAGCCATCACCTCGACCATGTCGTTTGCTCTGAGCCCTATTTTTATCTCTCTCGGTTCGAAATAGCCTTCACCCTTGTCGACGTATACAATCTGCCTTGTACCTGTGTCGATGATCGAGTCTTGTGGGATTATGAGTTTCGGGCCAAACGCTATCCTTATCTCGATGTTTGTAAACATCTGCGGTTTCAGCTCGTTATCAGGATTCTGAATCGAAAGCCGAATCTTTGCCGTGCGCGTTCTATCGGCGAGAGTTGGATTGACATATTCTATCTTGGATGAAAACGCTTTGTCGGGGTAATAGCTCAAAGAAATCCTTGCGGGCAACCCCTCTTTAATGAAGGGCAGCTCGTATTCGTATATATCGGCAATGACCCAGACCGTCGATAAGTCCGCAATATCAAATAACTTTTCTCCAGGCATAACTCGCATCCCCTGAATAGCCATCTTCTCGACCACATACCCGTTCACGGGGCTATATATTGTGAGCGTCCTTACGGGCGCTTTGATCTCCTCTACCTTTCTGAGCTGCTCATCCGTTATGTCCCACAGTTTTAATCTCATCCTTGCGGCTTCAATCACTGCGTCTGCATCCTTTGATAAAAATTGGGCGACCTGCTCGTCCTGTTCGGCGCGTGCAGAGCCTTTCCATTTCAGCGCATTTATAAGCTCTTGTTGAGTGGCGTAGAGCTCGGGGCTATAGATCTCGACCAGCGGCTCGCCGAGTTTGACGTATCTGCCTGTGTAGTCCACATACAATTTTTCAATCCACCCTTCAATTTTTGTATTCACTGTTGCAAGCTTCGTCTCGTCATACTCGACACGCCCGACCGTTCGAATATTTTTTTCAAGCGGTTTTACAGTGGCCTCGACCGTCTTTACCCCAATCATCTGCTGCTTATCGAGTGGAATTTCGACCGTCGGCGCCTCCTCTTCCTCTGGCATGTGCGCTGTTTCCTGTTGCGTTACTATCGCTTCTGCATACCATTTATATTCGCTCTGACGGCCAAACGTAAGACCATTGTTCTCTCCTATTACGAAGAGCATCATTGAAATTCCAAGGAGCAGGACTGTTGTCAATCCGACCCTAATTACCGTTCGTTTCATTTCGCCTCACACAAGCCGGTTAGCGCCTCGATTCTCGCTATCGCCTTTTCTCTCTCTGTAAATTGAGTCCAGTACATAAGCTCGTAATCAACCAGCGACTTGAGCCGCGAGATTACAGTTATAGCCTCGACTTTTCCCGATACATATCCTGTGAGCGCCGCTTCGAAATCCTGATGAGTTTTCGGAATAAGTCCGCTTTTGTATAGCTCTAAAAGTCTTTCGGACGATTTGAGCATCGAATAGTTATCCTTTATAGATGAAAATAACATCAGCCTTGTGGCTTCAATCTTGCTCTTCGATGCCGACAAATGTTCACTTGCCTCTAAAACAGCGCGCCGCTGCTTCGTCCAGAAGAAAATCGGGAGGTTTATGCCCGCCTCCAGGCTCCACATATCCTCAAAGTCAGAGCCCACACTGGAGTATTTCGCGGTCAGCGTGAAATCCGGCAAATACTCTTTTTTTGCCATCTGCAACCTGGATTCGCTTGCTGCTTTCATCTTTTGCGATGCCACAATTTCGGGCGAGCTTTCACCTGCTATCTTCAATAGGTCGTCAAGGCTATACGCAAAATCGGTAACCGTGAGTTCGACTGGCCTGCCAACGGGCGTATTGATCTCCCTGCCTACCACCGCATTCAGCATCGCCTCCAGCGAGTGCATCTTTTGCGTCAGCATCTCTTCTTTTTCAGCAAGCATATATTTTTCGGTCTGCGCCATTATGACCTCCTGCAATGGTGCCATGCCCGAAGCGTATCTAGCCCTTGCCGCATCCTCTATCTTTTCAAATAGCACAACGTTCTCTTTAATGAGTTCCAAACTCTTGTGCGCTAAAAACAGGTCGTAATAGAGCATTTTGACTCTCAATATGATGTTCAATCTCAGCGATTCGTGCATCTTCTTTGCGCTTTCGAAGTCGCTTGCTGCCATCTTCCCCTTTGTCGACAACTTGGTTGGAAACGGAAACATCTGAGATATAGAGAACATCCACATCGAGTCGGGCATCATGCCGTAGGTGTATTGATCAAATCCTTCGTTCTGGTAACCAACCATAAGCATCGGGTCAGGCAGGCTCTTTTCCTGTGGGATTCTGTGTCCCGATGCAGATACGTTGGCATACGATGCGTTTAGCTCTGGATTATTTGCCAGCGCCTCGTCGATAAGGCTTTGAAGGTTTGCTACCTTGTCGTCCGCAAACGTCTGCTCGATTGCAAGACGTGCGAGAAGGGCTAGTAAAAATAGAAAAGCCCAATAGATTTTTCGCATAATTTCTTTGTATTCCCTATTCCCTGATGCCTATTCCCTGTTCTCTACTGCACATCCACGTTAAACTTCGCCGTTGTAACTTTTTCGCCTCGATTTATCTTCACATTCACAAACCACGGGCCCGACATCGAGAAATCAAGTGTCGCCACATACTTATCACCCTTAAGTTCCGCACCCGCCTTATAGTTCATCGCAGGCATTCCGGGCATAGCGGGCATGCCATAGTCGACAGATACCTGGAGGTCAGCCACAGCCTTGCCCGATGTGTCCTTTATATAAACCTCTACCTTATTTGCGCCAACCACTGGTGGATTCTTATCAATCGTTAACGTCACTTCGAACTCACCAGCCTGCTTTGTTACTTTAAACCCTTTTGCAAAAGCCAGGCCTGCAACCAGTAGCAAACTCAACGTAATAGCTATTGCTTTTTTCATGGCTTACCTCCTTGGGCAGTCTCGTGTGTGAAACCTCGTTTGCTCCTCGACAAATAGTCTACTAATTTACTAGACGCCTGTCGAGGGTTTGAATACCTCAAACATTTTTCTGGGGTTGTGGTCGATTCCACTCTTTTTTTTATGACCTTCTTGCTCTCTCCAACCTCTGGGGCATTGTAGTGGATTGCCAGGAGAGGACCGCCTGAGAGTTACCAAATGCTATGAATGCACAGCCGTCTCTGTTCACGATAAATAATCCGGAGTCCTCCGGCCAAGCGCAACCAACATCTCAAGCAGCTCCAAGCCACTGGTAAATCAGGATCAGCAATGCTATGCTCTGACGAAAAAACATCGGCATCAGTATAGTAGGCTATCGAGCAAACAGTACGGTCGACATGGACGACCCTCTTGCAAACGTTATTTCTGAAATTTTTGTCCGGTCCGTATCTCACCCTCTATTAAGCCAAGAAAAGACAGCTGGCGTTGTACGCTTAGTAGATATTTTCAAGAGGTGGCAAAGGTCTCTGCTATGATAACACTCCCAGCGAACCACATGGTGCGTGAGGCATAAACGAGTATGACAGTGACGAAGAGGAGATTCTTATGTCTGAGAAGGCCAAAGAATCAGACCACACCAGCCTACGGCCTATGCCTGATGAGATCTACGTGGCAACACCAAAACCGCGTATTGATTGGCGGAGGCTATGCTGTATCCTTTTGGGAATTGTCCTGTTTTCAGTTGTGTATCTTTCTCCTCCTTGGCCTGACGCCATAGATCCCAAAGGAGAACATTTCTCGCTCACGCACCAGGGCAAGGCAGCCTTGGCCCTGTTTCTCCTGGCCGGTACGTGGTGGGTCTCTGAGGTGCTCCCCATAGGGGTTACCAGCATTGCAATCGGAGTCATTCAGGCCCTGTTTCTCATTCGACCTGCTCAGGCTGCCTTCACAGATTTTATGGACCCTTCAGTCTGGTTTATCTTCGCTTCCCTTGTCATCGGCATGGTATTTACCAAGACAGGGCTTACCAATCGCCTGGCGTATAAGATGCTGGCCCTTGTGGGCGAGCGGACCAGTATGATTTATCTCGGCTGTATGATGATGACAGCGCTGTTGACGCATATTATGGCACATACGGCAGTAGCTGCGACCATGTTTCCCCTATTGATGGCTATCCACTCTTTGTATGAAGAGGGCGGAACACCCACCAGATTCGGCAAAGGTCTATTCATTGGTATGGCCTATGTTGCAGGTGCAGGCAGTATCATCACACTGCTTGGTGCAGCCCGAGCTGCAGTTGCAATAGGTTTTTTTAGGGAGTTTACTGGCAACGAGATTACCTTTTTTGGACTCACCTACTACATGTTTCCCATCGGCTGGGTAATGGTGTTCGTGCTGTGGGGTTACATCATGATCGTATGTAAACCAGAGAGAAAGCAAATCCCTGGCCTTAAAGAAAGGGCAAAAGCCCTTTACGCACGACTTGGACCGATAAGCCGCAATGAGATCCTCTCGATGGTGATTGTGTTTTCAGCCATTGCAGTACTTGGGTTGAGATCGTTTATTCCGCAACTTCAGCCATTAGACAAAAGCGCCATTATTCTTGTCTCCACGATCCTATTTTTTCTCTTCCGTATTCTTACCATCAAAGACCTCGAGGAGATACCCTGGAATATTGTGTTGCTCTTTGGGGGGGCGATGAGCATTGGGTTTTGTCTCTGGAAGACCGGGGCTGCAAAATGGCTGGCAATTCAATGGTTGGCCATGTTCCAACATGCCCATTGGATCGTCTTTGTACTGGGCATCGCTTTCTTTGTACTCGTGATGACCAATTTCATTATGAACGTAGCTGCAATTGCCATCTCGCTGCCTGTTGCCCTGGTCATTGCGCCTTATCTCGGTGTTGCGCCCGAGGTGATTTTCTTTTCGTCACTGGTCACTGCTGGCATGCCTTTTCTCCTGCTTGTCGGTGCAGCGCCCAATGCAATTGCCTATAGCAGCAACCAATTCACCTCAGGGGAATTCTTCAGGATAGGCAGTATCGCAAGCATTATCCTCATGATAGTCCTTGGTGCGTTTGTCTGGCTCATCTGGCCGCTTATGGGTATGCCAACGGTTGTGGGACATTGATGAGGAAATTTGCTTCTCGAAAAAACCGTTTTCAATGTGGGCTAGAAGCTCTTGACAAAGACCTTAATGTAGCATAAAAAAATGGCAATGGCTGTTTTATATAGTATAGTTTACATAAGAGCGGCGTGATCCTGACCGAGTTTAAGATCTACCTTAGACAAAAGCTCTAACAAGGAGGTCCTCACATGAGTTTGAGAAACACAAGCACATTGACTGCTCTGGGAATCGCAACAGCCACAATGATGCTCTTGCTTGCAGGGTGTACAGGGCTCACAGACTGGCCAGAATACGCCGACAACGTCCTTGAAGCATATGAATACCAAGTATTTCCCGGCGACCCTTTTGACGAGGCTGTTTCCTCGCTGAGGACCCATGTGATGGCACATTTCCTATCTGGTGGAACAGACGAGGAGATGTGCTCAAGTTTTGTAGATGACTGGGCAGAAAACGGCGAATCTGTCCGCCAAGATCTGGACTTGGCAGTAGATACCTTTTACACCCAAGACATTCTGTTCTTAGATGTGGCCATGTCACCAGTACGATGGGTCATGTCTTCTCTCGAGCTTATGCCTCGTGAGATCCATACAGCCTTGGGCAGGGATTTCCGCCAGCTCATGAACCAGGCATGGACAACCCTTCGTGCATGGATTGACGATGCCAATGCACTTTTAGGGCCGGTCGACTTTGCCGGCGGAGAGAGAATCCTGCTTAACACTGCTGAAGAATTTACTACGGGCCGATTCACCAAGGGCTCTGAATTGTCGAAAGGGATAAAGCGAGCAGCAGCTGATGCCAAGAAGATTGCCGATGGTCTTGGAATCCCTATCACCCTGGAACGCATCGAGTGGCTCAACCAGTTCGTGGAGATCATATCCAATCCGGACTTCAATCCCATGGCCTTTCGTGATTCTATGATTGAGGTGGAGAGATGGCTTGGCCAATTGTCAAATTATGATACGTGCTTAGTGGAGCTGAGGAGTGCAGGTGGCGGAGAACACTTGATGGAAGAGGTTGAACTCGCCTTAGAGGAAATCTGGAGGGTTGGCCTTTCTGGAGTGGGCGGAAGTGCTGCCAGAACCGGAGACAAGTATGTGACTGAGGCTCAGCACTTTTAGCCCTTAAGCGTTGTTTACAGCCAGCAGCCCCCTAAGCGTGCTACAATGCTTCGGTCGGTACCATGGACTGGTCCTAGCTTTTTCCTTGCCAGCACCTGAAATACAAAGCCCTAGTTGTTCGACAACTCAGGGCCTACAAGCCTGGATTTTGATCGTTACTGGAATCCGGCTAAAAACCCCTGGCCGATTGAAAGGATAACCCACCGAGCCTAGGGTAACGATCCTCGCCACGCTTGAGAGGAGCACTCCGGTATCTCGCCCAAGGATCAGCCTGGCCTTCAGGATAATAGACAACGAGCTGTAAAGGATGGGCAACAAAAAAATGTGCTTTGCGCCTACCTTGGGCAAACACAGGCAGAAAACACCACTGACTGCACGAGCGAGAGAATGAACGCTCCTCGGTGGTGGGCACGCAGTCCTTTGCCGTGTGCAAGGTTCTGCTGGATTGGAAACTCGGCTCAAGGAACGTGGCGCGCCCGGCAGGACTTGAACCTGCGGCCTGCGGATTCGAAGTCCGACGCTCTATCCAACTGAGCTACGGGCGCGTAGTGATCAAAAAACGATTTGGGGTGAGTGAAGGGGCTCGAACCCTCGACCTCTGGGGCCACAACCCAGTACTCTGACCAATCTGAGCTACACTCAACACAGTCTTGAGATTAACTTAAAGAAAAACCTGCATGATTGCAAGTGGTCTTGCCTTGAAGGTATCCATCTCGTAGACTGAAGCGCATCTGTAGATGACGTCAAAAGTGGATGGGCCTTTAACAGTCTTTCTGTAACCACATCATCAGGTAATTCCATGGACTTTGCCTTTGGATTTGCTCACGCCTATGAGTTTCATTACTCACTTTTCCCCTGGCGGATAGAACCGCTCGAGGCACGGGTAGTCCTCACCGTAAAGAGGCTTATCGAAACAGGTGCCTCATGGTGGAGACCACATATTCCTTGGAACCGCGTTGAGCCCGTGATCATTAACCCACGCTTGAAAAAGTCTGATGTTGACGAAGCATTGGTTGCTGAGTATGCCGCGGGCACATTCCCAGGGGTTACGTGGGCTGAGACTGATTTTTGGGTGAATGAAGTTACGGCAGCAGGTATCGCCTTGCACATCGGCCTTGGCATTGCGTATGTGTCTCAACTGCCTATTGTCGAAAAGGATAATCGTTCCATTCTCTTTACTCCTGGCTGTGTGGATCCTGAGATCTACTTGGGACACCTCTATCTTCACGCAAGGGCCACAGTAAGACGCTACAAGGAAAAGATACATGTCTGGCAACTGGAAAATGAGCTTAACAACGCTGCAGAAGTTGCGTGGGTAAACAAATGGCGTCAGGGGAAATGGTACCCATGGAGCTGGCTGACACGGATTATCGAAACACTCTGTGAGGCTGTAAAGTCCGAGGACCCGCACGCGCTGGTCTCCCACAATTTTTCGTGCGACACACCTGACCTGGGCCCTCTGTATTCCTGGAAAAAAGACATCCACAGGTGGCTCGGTTACCTTGATTGCGTAGGTGTCGATAGATATCCAAATTATCTGAGAGGCCATTTCAACCGGGGAGCTGAGGTCGGCACACTTGTGGCTCGGATCAGGGAGCTAGTCCCCTCAGAAAAGCGCCTGTGGGTGCTCGAGACAGGCATCCCTGCTGCTCCTGCTCGCAAGGGCTTTTCCGAGGCCCTCCAGGCTTATTACTATGCAACGGTTCTCGAGACGGTGCAAAAGGCCGGCGCAGATGGCGTCCTGTTTTACTGCTTCGTAAGTCAGGAAGGTTACCCAGGCAATGGCTGGCACAAGAGAAGGCCATGGAACGATGTTGAGGATCACTGGGGGCTTTTCAGGCCTGACGACACACCCAGGGAAACATTTCGGTGGCTCAGAGCTCACTACGGGCCAGGTCGTCCCTCGGTCCCATAGCTTTTGTGGTTTCTTCATGCATGATGTTCACAGAAGAGTATCAAAACACGCTCAGGTTGTCTTTTGAATGAATCCATTGCACAATTAAACTATGACGTGGCATGCAATGTATCATGCACCTTTGAGGAGCCACCTTCTGTAAGCATACATGGCCATCGCAACCGCACTCGTCCTTTTTCTTTGTCTTTTGCTCTCTGTCGGCTTTCTCGTCAGGTGGGTCAGGATTGCCCAGCACCTCCCATGGATCAGTGCTGACTCTTCACACGTGGGCGACCAAGCCTTACCTAAGGTCTCGGTGATCGTGCCAGTACGAGACGAGGAAGATAATATTGAACAATGTCTTTCCTCCCTGCTCGCACAAGACTACAAGAACCTTGAGATCATCGTAGTTGACGACCAGTCCAAAGACAGGACGCCTGATATCCTTGCCCATATCAAGGCAGCCCACGAGGAACGCACAATGGGCCTTCACGGCGGATCTTATCCAGAACTTATTGTCGTCCATGGGAAGGCGTGCCCTGCAGACTGGGTAGGCAAGAATCATGCCCTCTATCAGGGTTACAAGATCGCTCAGGGTGACTTTCTTGTGTTCATGGACGCAGATACACGCGCACATCCAAAACTAATTACTGCCACGGTGGGGTTTGCACGCCAGACTGGGACAGGGCTTCTTACCCTACTCCACCCATGCGAGTTTCAATGTTTCTGGGATAGTGTCGCCAATTCGCTTATCTTCTATTTGGCACTCTTTCAAAAGATCGAACGATTCAATGACCCTGATGATCGGGCGGCAAACGCTCATGGTCCCTTCTTGCTGTTCAGCAGGGATGCGTACGAGGCAATAGGAGGGCACGAGGCGATCAAGTCAGAGGTGGTCGAAGACCAGGTACTTGCAGAGAGGATAAAGGAAAAGAAAAAGGGGCTTGTATGGGCCATCACACCTGATCTGGTGGTATCGAGGCCGTATGCATCACTCGCAGACTTACGAAAAGGATGGGGTAAGGTCTTGTTCCGCGGTATCGAGAGAAATCCAAAAGTACTGTATATCGATCTCGTATCGCCTCTATTCCTCGCCCTGTATTTTGTCATGCCTTGGCTGAGTGTACTCGTCACTGTTGTACACACAGTGGCCTCTGGAGGGAATCCAACCCTTGTTGCCATATTCGCTTTGGCTTGTTCTCAGATACTTACGGTCATCGCTACACTGAGGGTGCTCGCTATCCTTTTTCGACTCCAGCCGATGTATCCGGCAGCCTATCCTCTCGGTGCATTCATTCTCGCATGGCTCCAGATCGAGGCAGCACTTCGGTATCTGACCGGCAGAAAGGTTACTTGGAAGGGCCGATCGTATAGAGAGAGGGCTTACTAACCGTGTGGCTGGAATTGCTCCTCGCACTGATGGCCGTTTTTCTTCTCCATTATACGCTCTTGCTGGGCAGAAGGGTCCGTGACGAAGAACGTGCACTACGGTTAGAACGTGCTGCTCCTCAAACGCCCCAGACACCCTTCCCTCTTGTCAGTATTGTAGTTCCGGCCCGAAATGAGGAACAGCATCTAAGATCGTGCCTCGATGCACTCTCGAAACTTGATTACCAGCCCCTTGAGGTCATCGTCGTCGATGATCGATCAACAGATGGTACGCGAGATATCGCTCTTGCCTTCGCAGAAGAGGATGAGCGCTTTAAGGTCGTCATAGGTGAGGAGCCACCTGAAGGCTGGACAGGCAAGAATTTCGCGATCCACCAGGGCGCTCGAGCAGCTCAAGGACGATTCCTGCTTATAGTAGATGCAGATACGATCCTTGCCCCAGAGACCCTTAGAAGGGCTGTAGGCTACATGGAAGAACACGGTGTTGATCTCCTCAGTTTGTATCCCCAGCCTGTGTGCATCTCGTTTTGGGAAAAGACCCTTCTTCCACTCATGGGTGTTCTTTCCATCTTCCGCATGGACAAGGTCAATGACCCTCAATCAAAGGAGGCAATGGCGTTTGGCTATTTTCTTCTCTTCAGGAGGGCATCCTTTGATGCCATTGGCGGGTACGAGGCGATCAAGGATCGGGTGGGTGAAGATTGGATCATTGCGAAAAAGATAAAGGGCAGTGGACTCAAGCTACGAATGCTGCTGGGGAGCTATTTCGTTCGCAAACGGTTTGGGCCGACCTTTAAGGAGATCTGGCAGGGTTTTACAAAGAACCTGATACTCACTATGGAAGGCCGCGCGTGGGTGGCACTGCTGGCGATCCCCTTTTCCATCTATCAGTTCCTCCTCATGGCAAGCCCTTGGACATTCCTGCTTGTATCTCCTGTTGGCTTTGTTGCCACTGGAGGAAACCCCCAATGGCTGCTTATCTTTGTGATGGCAGCCTCGCAGTGTCTCATTGTGCTGGCAATAAGGACGCTACTCAATTTTTTCCTTGGGCTTGAGATCTCTAAGCCATACCTACAGATCCTTGGTGCATTCGTACTTACAGGGATGGGATTGGTTGCAGCATTGAGGACCCTCTTTGGAAGAGGGATTGTATGGAAAGGAAGGACCTATCGCAAATTTTAACTGCATAGGCAGGTGGAGAACGAGTCGTATGGATAACCGGCTTAAGGAGCACCCTGTTTTGGTTTCTGGGTATGCCGGTGCCTTTGTATTTGGCTGGCTGGGCATATTCGATGCCCTCTCACTCCTTTTCTTTCAGGGTGCCCTGCTTCAAGTGGTTGGTTTGGCTGACACATTAGGAATGCTTTCCAATCTCGACACTAGCCTTTTTCTCTATGCTGCCATCCTGTATGGGATGGTCGGGTTCGCAGTGGGCATGCTCTGGTGGAGTGCAGAGTCTACCTTCCATAACGTGCTAGGAACCTTTTTTTCTACGTCTCGTAAAGACGACAAAGATTTTTACGAATTGTTTATACGGCAGGTACTCTCCATTGCATGGCTTATTGGGCTTATTGCGTGTGCTTATATAGACTGGCGACAGCTTGTAACCATTCAGCCTGCTGTTTCCTACCCAGCACTTCGATATGGCCTACATCTGACTGTCCTTTCTGCGGTGTTCTATGGATGCTTTCGGCTCTCCTTCTGGCTTGCCAAGAAGATCCCTTCAGTACCCCTGCTTGGGTTCATCAGACGACCGCTCTTCCACGGCCTATGCGCTATTGGAACAGTGGCGCTTCTTGGCGTACTCTCCGTTATTCCATATGTCTCCTCTGGGAAACCTGAACAAGCCCAAAGAGTTGTAAGGTACAAGCCCACCCGAACGCCGAATATTGTCTTTGTTGTTCTGGATACCTGCAGGGCAGATCACTTTTCAGGGTATGGGTATCCCAGAAATACTACCCCTCATATTGATGCATTCATGAAGGAGGCTCTTCGATTCACTCATGCAGTTACGCCCAGCCCTTGGACCCTCCCCTCTCATGCCTCGATGTTCACTGGCCTTTACCCGAGATCGCATGGAGCAAGCTCAAAGCACTTTCTACTTGACGATTCATTTTACACACTCGCAGAGGTCCTCAGGGCCTCGGGCTATCGTACGGTAGGATTTTCAGCAAATCCAATGGTCGGACGGGTGACACATCTCGATCAGGGGTTCGATCACTTTGACGAGGTATGGCGTAACGCGGGCAGAGAAGGACTTCAGTTTATGAAGTTGATAGGGTCCCTGTTCGGTAGCATCAGGGACAAAGGCGCCTTCAAGATCAACAGGCGGATACGAACGTGGCTCGAACACCAGCAGGATCCATCGCAACCCTTCTTTATGTTTATCAATTACCTGGAGACCCATGGTCCCTACAGTCCCCCTCGTGAATTCAGAGAGCGCTTCTTGGATAAGCAACGAATCGGTCCCATGCCAGCGAGTGTGGATATTTATAGCACGAAATTCGTTGAATACCTGACCGGCACAAGAGAGCTCAGCCAGCAAGAGCTTTCAGACCTGAGGTCCATGTACGATGCAGCATTGGCGTACCTCGATATGCGCGTGAAGGAACTTCTAGACATGCTCAAGGAGCACGACCTCTATGAAACCTCGCTTATCGTTATGGTTTCGGATCACGGCGAAAATCTTGGCGAACACCGTATGGTAGATCATCAGTTGTGCGTGTATGACACATTGCTCCTGGTCCCGTTAGCTATCCGTTACCCTCCCCTCTTTCCCATCCCTGGTGAAGTAGAAGCAACTGTGCAGCTTACTTCGCTCTTCCCAACCATTGTGGAGATACTCGGGATCCCTGAATCAGAACTGCCTATCTCTTGGACCACTAAGAGTCTCGTCAAAGTGATAACGGAAAAAGAGCAGGGAATGCCAATAACCTTTTCAGAGTATGACAGTCCTAGAGAAATTTTGAAGATCCTCAAATTCAAGGCGCCGTATTTCGATGTTTCCGTCTTCGATCGAGACCTATTGGCAGCCAGAGACAAGCGGTTCAAATACATCCTGACATCCAACAACACAGACGAACTCTACGATGTGGTGTTGGACCCTGGTGAAACTAACAATTTGCTGCCAACACGGAACGTACCTGACTACCTCAAGCAGGCAGTAGTAGAATTCCAGAGGCAGAATCCTCTCTATCGGCCACCATCGCTGTCTGCTACCCCAGGAAAAGGCGACAAGGAGGCTATTGAAAAGCTCAGGAGTCTTGGCTACATCCAGTAAGAGAAACACAAAGAAATGTGGCTCAATGGAAACATCACGTCCTGACAGAACTCTTTTCCGTCAACCAATCAACCTGATAGATAAGTTCTATATTGCCCTGCACGAGATCTCCCAGACAATGATCTACCTGGCAGACTTCCAGGTGAGTGGAGAGCTATCGTTCGACTACTTTAGAGAGGCATATCTTGCCACCCTGGAACAGCTGCCTGTGCTAAAGAGCGTCATTAGAGGTACTGGAGGATGGTTTACCAGACTATGGTGGGAAGAGATAGACAGGGATTACTCAGATACCCTTGAATTCATTGATTTGTACCAGGATGGAGCAATCCCGGCCGAGGAAGCACATCGACGCTACGAAGAACTTTTCAGGCGGTGTTCCAATACGAGATGGGACATTCGTACTGAAAACCCTATACATGCAAAGCTGGTGCGACGCGGCAAAGAGTCATGGTCCATACTGCTACTTATCCACCATGCCGTCGCTGACGGACACGGTACAAGGGCGATACTGGAGGTCTTGGCAACGAACTATTCCCTGGTCGCCTGCGGTAAGCAGCCATCTCGGCTGCCCATTCCCCAGAAGCGAAGGAGCTACCTGAAATTTGTCTTAAGAACAAATCCGTTGAAAATGGTCATCACCTTCTTCTACTACCTACGGTACGAACTCATGAACCGACCTCGCGCAATCACTCCGTTTCTCACCGAATGGAAGCAACGAGAGGGCATCATACGGTCGGTCGACTTTGTGCTCAATCAATCTATCACCCAAAAACTCATAGAGCGTTGCCGTGCCCTTGGGATAACCATTAACGAGGCAATGATCTTGGCCTGTGCACGGTGCGTGGACCGCTGGATACGGTCGAGAGGAAGGACCCCTGGCAAGATAAGTATTGCAGTCCCGGTGAACATGAGACCTTATCTTGGACTTGACGCAAAGGAGTCAGTGGCCAATTGTTCGGTAACTATGAACATCAACCTTCGGGCTGCGCTGTTGTCCAATGCCCACAAATTGATCGAATCCATTCGCTTTCAGAGTAAGGGGTTGAAGAAATTGAGATTCCCTATTGTGGGAATCCTCCAGGCTGCATGTCTGTCCTGGTTTCCACTCAGGGTGCTCAAAAACTTGATGAAGCGATCAATAGAATCTGGGGTAGCAGCACGAAACACGGCTACTATCGTTTACTCGAATGTAGGGATGATATTTGTAGACGAGAAGGGTGAGCCTTTCCTTGTCCCGTTTGGACCTGCAGCACGGGTCACAGGCCTTCGGTTTTCCAACCCTATCTCGTATCCTGTGGCTGCGGCAATGGCTACTGTCACCTACGGCGGGAAGATACTGTTTTCACTCTCCTATCTTGATCCAGTGCTTGAACGGCCAGTGGTCGAGGAACTTGCGAGCCACTACAAGAAAGAACTGTTTGCTGTCATGGATGAAAAGGCCCTCATGAGGACTGCCCTACCACCTTTTTCTATCGAACTACAAGAAGTCGAGCAAAAGATCAGTGGACCGTCGTCTCCTTGAGATCATCATGTATACCAGGGCATTGAAACCTGGCAAGCCCCTTGAAAGAGACACAAAGATCGATTGTCGCGGCTGTGGACGATCCATTGAAGTGGGAATGCTCAGATATTACGACAAGTTTCGGTGCAGTGCCTGCGGCCGTATCCTCAGGATCACACCAAAGCTCCTCTCCTTCCGTTATACTGACAAGGTAAAAGAACGACAGCAGGCCGGGCTCAAGCTCGGTGCAATGGTCATGTTTTTTATGTGCATTCTCGCTGTAGTACCGATGGCAGGCCGCGCAGGAGAGACACTCCTCGCGTTGCATGCAGTGGCTTCCTATGGAGTCTCAACCATTGTGATGGCCGTGGTCGTAAACATCATATGTTACGGCACTGGAGCAGCAGTTGGGGTGTGTTTGTGTTGGACTATGTTCTACATAAGGAGCAAGACTCAGGATCTCGGTATTCTAGGGGCTATCATGACCATATTCGGCGGACTTGCCAGAATGGCCTTTTATGGTGTGGGTCTTTTGGTTGGCATACGTTTCGCCCAACAATTGCCTTATGGCCTGCTACTTTGGGGGATCATCTCGACAGTTGGATCTGTGTTGAGGTCGCGTCTCTTTTTGCATCTATAAGATAAGATCCGTCCATATGCTAGTGAATCGCACCATCAATGTACGGGAGATGTCCCAGACCCACAACCCTCTTGGGGATCCTCCTTGACTTACCCAGCCAGCGAATCTATGCTGGACCAAGGTATGCAAAGTAGCCCCCTTTGGCACATTACCGAGGCCATCTGCACGTGGCCTATATTCAATACCACCGTGATCTTCAATGTTTGACATCGGTCTGCCTGAGCTTCTCGTCATACTCGGTGTAGCATTGATCGTGCTTGGTCCCAAGCGGCTCCCTGAGCTCGCTCGTAGCCTTGGAAAGACCCTGGCAGAATTACGCCGTACCTCTGACGAGCTACGAAGAGAGGTCCTTTATGGAAGTACCCTTGAAGAGCCCCCACCCTCGATTAAGAAGCCGTCAGTATTCTCTCCCGATCCAAAAGAACGCACTCCTTCAACCACTAGGACAGATCCTCATCCTCAAGAAGGCCCGCAGGAACAGACTGATAGCCTTAGCACGGCGTCATCCGCCCCGTCATCCTCTCCGCCCCACCAGACCGAGGGCCTAAATGGTTGACGAAAGAATGCCTCTTACCAAGCACCTGGAAGAGCTCAGGCGCTGTCTAATCATAAGCCTTGTAGCAGTGGGAGTTGGGTTTTGCATTGCATACGTACTCAAGGAAAGGATCTTTGCGTTCTTAGCACGGCCCCTTGCAGACGCACTGCCTGAAGGCAGCAGCCTCCAGTTTCTTGGTGTAGCAGAGGCCTTCACCACCTATATCAAGATCGCCTTTATTGTCGGTATCTTTTTGGCCCTTCCTGTCATTTTATACGAGCTCTGGTCCTTTGTAGCCCCTGGGCTCCACGAGCACGAAAAGCGATATGCCCTCCCTTTTGTAATCCTGTCGACCCTCTTCTTCTTTGGAGGGGCGATCTTTTGCTACTATCTTGTGCTACCAGCAGCCTTAAGGTTCCTTCTTGGGTTCTCATCCCAGTCAGTAAAGGCTATGCCTGCACTCAAACAGTACCTTACCTTTATCTCACGGATGCTCTTGGCTTTTGGTATTGTCTTTGAGATGCCCCTGTTTTTTTTCTTCCTTGGGAGGATCGGATTGGTTTCCCATACGTGGCTTGCAAAAAAACGCAGGTATGCGATTGTACTGATCTTTATAGCCGCCGCTATTCTCACCCCTGGCCCTGACGCTGCTAGCCAGCTCTTGCTTGCTGCCCCTCTTATACTCCTTTACGAGGCAAGCGTGGTTATTGTTCGTGTCACAGGCAGGAAACCCTTAGAGAAAGCACCGCAAGCTGATGAGGACGAGGAGGCCAGTAGCTCTGAGGACCGACCAATGGCCGGATAAGTAGCCCAACAGGACTATAGCTACATGGTTGATACTGGGAACCGTCTCCTTGTACCGCTTGACTTCAGAACACTACCTTCTGCTCGTATTCCTTGAACACATTTCTCAGTGCATCAGAGATCTCGCCAAGGGTCGCGTAGTTTTTTACTGCCTCGATAATATGCGGCATCAGGTTTTCCTGGCCTGAGGCTGCCTTTTCCAGCTCTGCGAGCAAGGACTGCACTTTGCTGTTGTCCCTGCGTTTTTTTAGTTCGGCAATCCTCATCCGTTGTTTCTTCTCTACCTCGGGGTCAACCCGAAGCAAGTTCTCTGGCGGAGGTTCCTCAATCTGAAAGCGGTTCACTCCTACAACGACTTCTTCGCTAGATTCAACCCTCTTCTGGTATTCGTACGCACTGTTTTGGATCTCCCTTTGAATGTATCCCTCTTCGATCGCCCGAACTACCCCTCCTATTTCATCGATCTTTTTTATGTAGTCCATCGCCCTCTCTTCAATTGCATTTGTGAGCGACTCGATGAGATAGGAGCCGGCAAGTGGATCCACTGAGTCCGTCACACCGCTTTCATATCCTATGATTTGCTGGGTCCTCAAAGCGATCCGCACTGCCTTGTCACTTGGCAAGGCAAGGGCCTCATCCATCGAATTGGTATGAAGCGACTGTGTACCCCCCAAAACCGAGGCCAATGCCTGAATGGTCACACGAATGATGTTGTTTTCAGGCTGCTGGGCAGTCAGTGTGCAGCCGGCTGTCTGTGTGTGGAATCGAAGCATCATTGCCCTTGGGTTTTTGGCACCGAACCGCTCAGCCATGATTTTTGCCCAAAGTCTTCGAGCAGCACGAAATTTCGCGATCTCCTCAAGGAAGTTGTTGTGAACATTGAAAAAGAAGGAAAGGCGGCCGCCAAACTGGTCCACATCCATGCCGGCCTTGATCGCAGCTTCCACATAAGCAATTCCATTGGCGAGTGTGAAGGCAACCTCTTGCACTGCAGTGGATCCCGCCTCTCTGATATGGTAGCCGCTTATACTGATCATATTCCACTTGGGCATGTGGTGGTTACAAAACGCAAAGATGTCAGTGATGATCCTCATTGAATCTTGAGGTGAATAGATGTATGTCCCCCTGGCCACGTATTCTTTAAGGACATCATTCTGGATCGTTCCGTTGAGCTCAGACGGCTTCACTCCTTGTCTTTCGCCAACACACACATACATTGCCAGCAGTATCGCAGCAGTAGAATTGATCGTCATAGAGGTGCTGACCTTGTCCAAGGGTATACCGTCAAACAACCGCTCCATGTCTTCGAGCGAATCTATAGCGACTCCCACCTTGCCAACCTCACCCGCAGCCATGGGGTGCGTTGAGTCGTATCCCATTTGGGTGGGAAGGTCAAAGGCGACACTTAGGCCTGTTTGGCCATGTTCGAGTAGATATTTGTAACGTCGATTCGTATCTTCCGCAGATCCAAACCCCGCATATTGCCGCATCGTCCATAAGCGGCCCCGGTACATAGTAGGTTGAATACCTCTTGTAAAGGGATATGCACCAGGAAATCCCACACGCTCAAGATAGTCCCACCCTTCAAGATCCACAGGCGTATAGACCCGCTTGATGGGGATACCTGAGCTGGTCTCGAAACTCTGCTTTCGTTCAGGAGAAGACGAAAGAGATTTTTCTAAAACCTTCGATTTCCACGTAGCCATCTTTTCCTTGATGCTGCTCACTTCGGTCATGGTCACCTTCCTCACCTTCACACGTGAAATATTCAACGATCCGAGCTCCTACGCCTATGGTCCCAACCCGCGCTACGAGCATAGTATGGCTTTCCTGCCTACTTAGCTTTATTCCTTGTACCGTGAACTGCAGTTGACCTCAAGCCTGGGTGGATATCACCAGGCTGATCCTATGGAACAAATCGATCTATTGTCAAGCAAGGCAACGTATCGAGACTAGCTAATGCCCACCGTATAATGGCCATGGTGGTTTAACAGGTGCACCTGCCACGTACTATCTAGCAACGAAGCATTACGATAGAGAAGCAAGCAAAGCCATATGCGATTTTAATACGCATAGTATGGGTGTGGGATCAATAAAGGCCCTTGGCCTGGTGCATTTTCGTATCTGAGCAGTTTCTTTAATTATCAGCTACATCTCGTTGTTTTTAAATCTATTTTAGATTGAGGCATTCGATAATTTCGCTTGACAGAGGATTGGCTTTTTGGTAGTAGTTGATTGAACTCAGTTGTCTAATCCTGCGGTTCGCTTTTTGAACAAAGAATAGACAGTAGACCTAAAGAAGCCACAAAGAGAGCTTTCGTACTCTGCAGTTTGGCCACCACCATTACGAGACCACTGACCCCAATGGCCGAGGAGGCACGACACGATGGCACAAGATGCGCGTTTGCGCATGCAAAGCATCAAGGCATGCCTGTTCGATTTCGGTGGGACCCTGGATGCAGACGGGGCAACATGGCAGGACCGCTTCTACCCTTTGTACAAAAGTCACGGGATTGAGGTCGCAAGAGAGGTTTTCCGCGAGGCCTTTTTCTATGCAGATGACACATTGATCGCTCAAAGGCTTCTCATCGGAGCCGGCCTTTATGAGACGCTCGAGTCCCAAGTGACGCTCGTACTCAGGCATCTCGGCAAGAATGGAAACAAGATAAGAGATAGTATTGTGCGGTCGTTTCTTAACGAGATGGAGAGAACAGTAGAACGAAACCGGGGTCTCTTGGAGCGACTCTCTCGTCGCTTTCGGTTAGGGATAGTATCGAACTTTTACGGCAACTTGGAACAGGTACTCGAAGATCTAGCGCTCGCCCAGTTTTTCGAGGTTATGATAGATTCTACCCACGAGGGGGTGCTCAAACCACATCCACGCATGTTCCAGGCAGCGCTGGATCGGCTTGGCATCGGTCCTGACGAGGGTATCTTTATAGGAGACAACAAGGCTCGCGATATGGAAGGTGCCAAAGCAATCGGTATGCCCCATATCTGGCTCGTCTCTCCAGAAACCCAACCAATCGATCCGTGTTGCCCTGGTGACTTTGTCATATCTTCTCTCCTCGATCTAGAACCACTCCTGCTCGGATTACGTACACAGCCTGTTGCAGGAGACCAGATGTGAGGGCCGGAATTATAGCCGCCGGCTACGGCTCCCGCTTCATTCAGGCCGGCTGGAAACAACCCAAACCACTTATCCCTATTTGCGGGAAGCCGCTGATAGAGCATACGCTCGGGAATCTACTCCAGGCAGGCGTAAAAGAGATAACGATTTTGCTGAATGGAGAGCAGCATACTGATCCTGTGGCACATCACCTTAGCCGCAGCCATAACGTCTCAAGTCTTACTATATGGAGGAAGACCACGCGCTCTTCTTATGAAAGCTTTTCTTTCGTGTATCAGAGACTTGGCACTCCCCCTTTTGTAATATCGACGGTGGATACTCTTTATGACGTTGCTGAGTTGAAGCACTTCCTTGACCTTTCCGGTTATGATCCATCTGGTCGGCTCGTACTCGGTGTAACAGGGTTCATCCATGACGCCCATCCACTATGGGTAGAGCTAAAGGATGATGGCAGGATCACAGACATTGGCGAAGGCGTCACTCAAAAGCGTTACGTAACCGCAGGCATTTACCTGATCCTGAAACCTCTGCCTATGCCTGAGCCAGAGAGGTTCGCTGCACTGCGCGATTATCTTTCCTATGTTGCTCGACAGGACAGGTGGGTGCTCGGCAGGAACATAAACAAGGCTATCGACGTAGATTGCCCAGAGGATGTCGCCATTGCAGAATCGTTTCTCAAAAGCAGCAGAACGTAGCTAATTTTATAACATGAATTGGGATATGCTTTTTGTGTTGACTTTTTTGGGATTCTCCGATATTAAAAGCAACAAATTTTTTGTCTGAACCTGGGCGGCGTAGGACGTTGTAGGATTGACATAGTTGACGCATTGCATTATTTTTTGAACTACTCTTGAGTTGCGGGAGTCAAACGATTCAGACGGGAAATGGAGTAGCAGATAATGTTAGGAATATTTCGGGAAGAGATATTTTCCCCCAACCGGGTCGAAGACGATGCTGCCATACTGACACTTACAGCAAATGCTCTTCGGAACGCAGGGTATTACGTACAGCTCCGTAAGCCTCATGAGATATCGGCAGCGCTTCATCCTACTGTGACCTTTGCCATGTGCGAGGGGATAAGACCACTGAGGATACTGGAGCGTTGGCAGGCCCTTGGGTATCTGGTCACGAACAACCCAATAGCAGTTCAGAACTGCTATCGCTGGCGGATGTTGTCTATACTCAA
>FWPV01003430.1_pt1 | contig 35925 bp, 35 predicted proteins | sample 2228371 | NCBI WGS metagenome assembly FWPV01 (sample SAMEA103939776, study PRJEB20133) | metagenome | reverse complement strand
GGTCGCATCCGGTCGCCGAAGGCGCCCCGCATGTCTCGCTGAAATTGGCTCTTGACAACCATTACCGTATCTGATGCGCTGCTGGTCCTCAACCTCCCCAGCCTTTTGGGGGTAGATATTTCACGAAAGCGCGTCCTGATGCTGTCCATTGCCCCCTAACGCTGCTGTGTGCGACGGGGGATGCTGCGGGGGCGTGGTGGCAGTGTCGTCGGCCAGGGTTCGGGAACGAACTGCTGGGGCAGCGGTAGCAGCGCGTGCGGGATCAGTTGGACGAGCAGCCATCGCCAGCCCGGACGAAACAGCCGCGTGGCGGATGCGGCCCTGGCGTATGTCGGTGTAGCGGTCGTCGAACCACACCAGGAGCGTGCCGGTGCGGTTGCAGCAGCGCTGCGCGAGAGCGGAAGCGCAACGCACTCAGGGCCTGGTTCCGGGTCGAAGCCGCAACCTCACGTCCCACCGCAAGATAGGTTAGCAACGCGCTCACTGCAGCGGCGCCAGGCTCGCGGGGATAGCGGATACCGTGAACGTGGATACAGCAGCGGATCCAGTTCACAGAGGCTTCCCCGGTGCGGATAGCATAGGGTTTGCGACGCAGCGCGGCGCGCACCTGGTCGAGCAGTTTTCCGGGTGGCGGTTGCGAGCGCATGGGTTGTTGTCTCCTCTTGATAGCCGTTGGTTCTCACGCTGTAATACTAAGAAAGCATCCAATCAGGGTTTCGCTCGCGGGTACAATATATAATGAGCAGGCTTTGCCTGGCAGGCGGTTCCGTTGCAGCTCAGATGTTATGCTGCCACGCCGCCCGGTCAAGCCAGCACGTCTGTCCTTCGCTGGACTCGCTCCTGCTGTGGCTGTCTGCCCAAGAGAAGCGTGAGAAAGCCAGGCGGCATTGTTGGGACCGAGAAGCGAGAAACGATGCACAAGGTTGTGTGGGCAGTCGTGGCAAGCTGGCGCTCTCAGCCGACGTACCGTAATTAAAAACATGGTTACCGTGCCAGCCAGGATTATTCAGCAATACGGCATCAAGCCGCATCGCCTGCTTACCACCAAATTCCATCGCCCACCCCGGCGTACAGGGCTGGTTGCGCGTCCACATTTGCTGGAAAAGGTTCAGCGTGGATGGGAGGAACGCCGCAAACTGACGCTGGTTTCGGCGCCGGCAGGCTATGGCAAAACCACGCTGGTGACGGAATGGATTGCCGCGCTCCAGGCTGGCGCAGCAGGTTCCCAGACAGCCGTCGCGTGGCTTTCGCTCGAAGAAGCCGATAATCATCCCGATCGCTTCTTCGTATACTTCGTCGCTGCCCTGCGTCAAACAGATGATGCGTTCTGCACCGAGTTGTTCGCTACCCTGCAAGCCGGATATGTTCCAGCGCCGGATGCGCTGGTGACGGCGCTGCTCAATGAGATGCTGGCATGGGACATACCGCATGTCCTCGTGCTGGATGACTTCCATCACGTCCAGGATGTCGCTATTCTCGAAGCGCTCACGGCTCTTCTGCATCACCTGCCGTCGAGTATTCATCTTGTGCTGGTGACGCGCGAAGACCCGCCCCTGCCACTGGCGCGTTTGCGGCTGCACGGGCAGTTGACTGAAATCCGCGCTGCCGATCTGCGCTTTTCGGAGCATGAAGCAGCCAGCCTGCTACGGGAAGGTCTGCGTCTCGACCTTTCGGCAGAGGATGTCGCTCACCTGACGGAACGGACCGAAGGTTGGGCCGCCGGGTTGCACCTGGCGGGCATCTCACTCCAGGGACATGAAAACCCTGGAGCGTTCGTTCAGACCCTGAGCGTTAGCCAGCGCTTTGTGCTGGATTATCTGACCGAGGAAATTCTCAAGACCCGACCGCCAGACGTGCAGGAGTTTTTGTTGGAAACGTCGATCCTGCCACGTCTGAACGCCAGTTTATGTGATGCTGTGACGGGGCGAACCGACAGCGCCGGTCGCCTGGACCAGTTGCTGGCAGCTAACCTGTTTATCATCCCGCTCGACGATGAGGGACACTGGTACCGCTATCATCACCTGTTTGCCGAGTTCTTACAGCACAAACTACGTCGTGAACAACCTGAACTGGCGCCGGAATTGCACCGACGTGCCAGTCGCTGGTATGAGCAGCGAGACATGCCCGCGCCGGCTATCGAGCACGCACTGGCAGCGGGTGATGATGCGCGCGTGGTCGCCTTGTTGGAACACAACGGCTGGCGGCTGATCACCCACGGTTCCTCACGCGCATATATGCAGTGGGTGCGGGCATTGCCGGCAGCAGTGCAACGCGATCACCCGGCGCTCACGACCTGTCTGGTGTGGGCCAGAATCCTGCATGGTGATTACGTTCAGGCTGAGAGCTGGCTGGAAACAGTGCCGGATGGACTGGCCGCGCTGCCGCCGGACGCTGCCGAAACCCGCGCCTTGCAGGCCGATCTGTTTGCCCTGCGGGCCATCATCGCTCAGTCACAGGGTCGTGTGCCGGAGGCGCTCAGGCTGGCGGAGCAAGCCAGGTCACTCGCTCCCGTTGCCGATGTGCGTCTGGTGGCCTCGACAGCACTGGCGTTCGGGGTGGCCTGCCGCCTTGCCGGGCGCTTCGATGAAGCTATCGAGTCGCTCGAAGAATCGATGCGCGCTGCACAAGCGATTGACGACCACGTGACGACGATGATTGCAATGGCGCACCTGGCGTTGATCTGGTATCCGCCGCTGGGACGGTTGCGCCTGCTGGCTGCACGGGCGGAAGCGACCATCGAGCGCGCAGAACGCGGCGCACGGGTCGCGCCATTTATGACTGGCGCCGTCCACGTGGTCCTCGGACAGGTCTATTACGAGTGGGATCAGGTCGAAAAAGCGCGCGCATCGTTGCTCCATGGCATCCGGCTGGCGACTCTGGCGCACCATCCGGCTGCGTTGATCTATGCCAGCATTCACCTGGCGCGCCTGTATCAGGGGCAGGGTGACCCGGGTGCGGCAGCGCGCTGCCTGCACGAGGCGGGCGAGGTTCTGGCGAAGGGCGGACCGGGTTGGGCGCGTCTGGATTGGGTGGCTCAACAGGTCAGTCTACTTGTCGCACAGGGACGCCTGAGCGAAGCAGAAGCTCTGTTGCACACCACCGACATTTCCGCCGATTCTGCCGTCACCTATCGCACCGAGGTTATGCATCTGGCATGGCTGCGCTGGATGGTTGCCGGACGGCATCCCGGCGCTTTTGCCCTGGCCGAGCGTATTGTCCAGAGCGCTGAAGCGGACCAGCGCAATGGCACATTGATCCAGGCGCTGGTTCTGGGAGCGAAAGCGGGCGGAGGCGCGGCGTGGCTGGCGCGCGCCCACCAACTGGGTGAACCAGAAGGCTACCGGCGTGTTTTCATCGATGAAGCCGGCGATGAACCGCCGGTTCATTCGCCCGAGCTGGTCGAACACCTGACCGAACGCGAACTGGAAGTGCTCCGCCTGCTTGCCAGCGGACTGGCGTATGCCGACATCGCGGCGCGCCTGGTGATCAGCATCAACACCGTGCGCTATCACGTCAAGGGCATCTACAGCAAGCTGGGGGTGGAAAAACAAACTCAGGCCATCGAACGGGGGCGGACACTGGGCCTGCTCTGAAGAAACTACATTGTGTTTTGGATACGGACTACATTTTCGTGTAGTCCGTTTTTATTTTTGCAGTCGTATGCTGGGAGCGTATATACGATTTTAGATTGTAGATTTTGGATTACAGATGTTCGTGCAAGAGGCGCGCGTTGATGCAACGCTGCCTGTGGAGCGTTCAGGTCACATTTGTGTACAGGACAAGCGTATGATGAGCGTTTCCGATACACATGTTTATACTCTGCATTTCTCTGGCGCACTGAGAGACGACTTTGTAACCGATTATTGTCCTATCGGAACCGCGCTCACTGTGAAAGAGCACGCATTCACTCTGTTCAATCTGTGTACCGATCAGGCGGGGATGCTGGGCATTCTTCGTCATCTGCATAACTCTGGTTGTCTCTTGCTCACTCTTGCCATCGAAAACAGAGAAGATGACACGATTCGATAAGGTGAGTCTGCCGCAGAGCGAACAGCAGAGAAGGACAACCAGGCCGCGCTCAGCGCGATGCCCGTGGCGCTCTTCACCGTTCACATGCTCAACACCGGCGACGACGAGGCCAGTCGCACCGCCCGCCATGCCTACCTGAACGCCGTCCGGCCGATGTTGAACGGCGCAGAGGAGGTCTACTTCGAGGGCAAAATGGACTTCAGCCGCCTCTCCTTCCTCGACCGCTTTATCGCCAAAATGGTGAAGGCCGTCGAGGCAGACCGCCGCGACTGGGCGAAGATCCGGGCGTGGGTGCCGGCCGTGCTGACTGCGGAACGCGGATGAATGCAATTGCCGATTGCAGATGTGCGATGGGAGATTGGGCGTATCCCATCTGGACGCGGTCGAAGTGACGCTGATGCCCAAACGGGCCGCCTGGAAGTGCGTGAACTCCGGGGTGCAGCAGGAGGTTGCGGTGAACCAGCCAGACAAAGATGCGCTGCTCACGATGAGCATATCGCTATCCGTGATCTGCAGCGTCCTGCTTTTGTTTGCCTCATGCTAAGGCGAGGTTCGCGGGAGATTTACAGTTCGCAGCGTTCCGCCCCCGTCTCAGCCTCTCCCCGTTGAGGGGAGGCGCCCGGTTCCCTCCTCCAGCGGAGGAGGGTGAGGGAGGGGGCAGTTCGGCACGCGACGGCGCCATACAGCATAGCCCTTCTGAAACTATGCATGAGGAGAACACTATGTCCCAACAGATGCTTGAACTTGTCCGCTATGCCACGCTGGCCGCCAACGGGCACAACACCCAACCCTGGAAGTTCGCGGTCCGCCAGGACGCCATCGAGATCTACCCCGACTACAGCCGCCGTCTGCCAGTGGTGGACCCCCACGACCGCGAACTGTGGATCAGCCTGGGCTGCGCGCTGGAGAACCTGCTGGTGGCTGCGCGTGCGACCGGCTGCAGCGCCGCAGTGACCTACCCCGACGCGGCCGACGTCATCCGCGTGCAGCTTGCGGCCGATGCGCCCCAGGCCGGCCCCCTGTTCGACGCCATCCCCCGGCGCCAGAACACGCGCTCGGTCTACGATGGCCGCGCCGTGCCCGCTACCGACCTGGACAGGGTGCAAACCCTGCCGCTGGAGCCAGGGGTTGCGCTGCGCTTCCTCACTGCGCCGGCGGAGATGGAAACTGCGCTGGCGTACGTCAACGAGGGCAACCTGCAGCAGTATGCTGACAAGGCGTTCGTGGCTGAGCTGATATTCTGGCTGCGCTTCAACAAGCGTGAGGCCATGGCGACCCTGGACGGCTTGTACTCGCGCTGTTCGGGCAACCCCGAAGTGCCGCGCTGGCTTGGCCGGATGTTCGTGGCCGGGACGAAGCCGCGGCAGCAGGCCGACACCGACGCGCGGAAGCTGCGCAGTTCGTCCGGCGTAGTGGTGGTCGCCTCGGCGTCCGATGACAAGGTCGCCTGGGTGCGCACGGGCCAGGTCTACGAGCGGCTGGCGCTGCAAATGACCGCGCTGAACATGAAATCAGCTCTGCTGAACCAGCCGATCGAGGTCGCCGCGCTGCGCGGGCAGTTCCAGAGCGCATTGGGGTTGGGCGCCTCTCTGCCGCAACTGCTGGTGCGCTTCGGGTATGCCGACCCTTTGCCTCAATCCTTGCGGCGGCCTATCGAACAGATCTTGTTATAGGAGTACAAAGACGATGCGAAGAACCACTCTGACATGGCTTGTACCTTTGATTGCGCTGCTGGCGCTCATCGCCGCGGGCGCAGGTCTGTTCGCGCCCGGCGGAGAAGGCCCCTTCATCTTCACCACCGTGCGTGGGCAGACCGTCGAGATGTATGGCCTGGGCCTGTATGCAAACGACACGCGTTTTGCAGGGGCGGGATTCAGGGGTGCGGACGCCGCATTGTTGATCATCGGCTTGCCGCTGTTGACGATTTGCTACTGGCGTTACCGGCGCGGCTCAGCCAATGCGGCCCTCATCATGATCGGTTTGTTGTTCTGCTTTCTCTACTATGGCATTTCGATGCTCGCTGGCGCCGCATTCAATTCCCTGTTTCTGGTTTACACGGCCCTGTTTTCTGCCAGTCTCTTCGCTGTGATCGTGGCACTGACCACGTTCGATGCGCAGGCGCTGGCCCGGCGCGTGCTGCCGGGGTTTCCCCATCGCGGTATGGCGATCTTCATCTGTGTGACCGGCGTCGCTACGTTTTTGCTCTGGATGAGCGAACTGGTCGGCCCTTTGCTTCACGGCGAGGCGCCTGAACTTCTGGGGCCTTACACGACGCTGTTCACGCACGGTTTTGACTCGGCCGTCATCACGCCCGCTGCCATCATCACCGGTGCCGCCTTGCTGCGACGCCAGCCGTTGGGGTACCTGCTTGCAGCGCCGTTCATGGTGCTCTGCACTCTGAACGGCGTCGTCGTGCTTGCGCAAACCGCCAGCCAGACGCTTGCCGGCATTATCTTCCCCATCGGGGTCTATATTGGCATGATCGGTTCATGGATCGTGATGGGCGCGTTCGCCATGGGTCTGACTGTCTCGTTTTTCCGAAATCTTGCCAGCGAGCAGTAGGTCCCCCATGAAATGCAGGAGAAGTCCAATGAGGCGTCTGTTATCCCTCTTTTTCATCGCAATCGTGCTCGTACACGGATTTATCCACGCGCTCGGTTTTCTGAAAGCCTTCGACCTGGCTGAGGTCAACGAACTGACGCAGGAGATCGGCCGGCCCTTCGGCCTCCTGTGGTTGGTGGCAGCCCCGGTGCTGGTCGTCACGGCTGTTGCATTTGGCTTGAAGAAGCGTTGGTGGTGGGCGGCCGCCATCGTGGCCGTGCTCCTCTCGCAGATCCTGATCTTCACAGCCTGGCAAGATGCCAGGTTTGGCTCCATCCCTAACTTGATCATCCTGGTCGTCGCGCTCCTGCAGTCTGGCAGCGTCCGTTTCGAGGGTCGCTACAGGCAGGATGTTCGATCTGCCCTGGCACGAGCACCGTCCCGGCCGGTGGAAACCATCACCGAGACCGACATAGAGACACTGCCGTATCCCGTGCAACGCTATCTGCGCTATGTGGGCGCGGTGGGCAAGCCGAAGGTCGTCAGTATGTACGCCGACATAACAGGCGAGATGCGCCAGAAGGGTGGAGCGTTTTTTCCGGTAACCGCCGAGCAACACAACTTCTTCGACCGGCCAACCCGCTTGTTCTTCATGAAAGGGCGGATGTTCGGCCTCGCCGTGCCGGGATATCATCGCTATCAGGACAAGCGCGCGGTGATGGATGTCCGTCTCTTCGGACTGTTCCCGGTGATGCGAGTTGTCGGCGATGTGGCTTTCGAGGCCGATACGGTCACGCTGTTCAACGACATGTGCTTGATGGCTCCAGCCACGCTGATTGACAAGCGGATCACGTGGCAGGCCATTGATGACATGACGGTCAAGGCGACCTTCACGAATCAGAGCGTCGCGGTCAGCGCTCTGCTTTACTTCAACAGCGACGGCCAGCTGGTCAACTTCATCTCCGAAGACCGGTGGGATGTAGCGGACATGAGGCAATACCCGTTCTCGACGCCGGTTTCGCAGTACCGCAATCTCAACGGGTACAACCTGCCCACTTACGGGGAGCTGATTTGGCATTACCCGGACGGCGATTTTGTCTATGGCAGGCTCGAGATCAAGAACGTGCTGTACAACATGTGACGCAGCAGGTTACAGATCGGGCGACAATACAGTGAGTAAAGATGAACGCAACGCTCAAATCAGACGCACTGTCGGCTATGCTCGGCAGGCCGGCGGCGCTTCTTTGCCTGGCGGGCATGTTCCTGATGGTCACTCGCGCCATCAGCGATGTGTCGTTTGGCCTTGCGGGGAAGATCTATCCGGCCTGGCGTTGGATTGACCCTGACGGCGCCTTTTTGTCCATCACCCTGCACCACGTCTTTCAAGCCGCGATCGCGTTTGCCGCTATTCTGGCGTTGGTCAAAGTACTGCGCCTCTCACTGGCCGATTTCGGCTTCAACACCAAGCAGTGGCGTTATGCCGTCAGGCGGGTGCTGCAGTTCGGCGGGGCCTGGTTTGTTTTGCAGGGCAGCATTGCCACGGCGATGATGCTATCCGGCACGACACCGGCCCCGTTCCCGTTTCCCCTTTCGGCGGCTAACTTCGGGGGTCACTTGCTGTTTCAGGTGCTGCTTTCGGGCACTAGCGAGGAGATCCTGTACCGCTCGCTGGTCATCACGTCCATGCTGGCATTGGGTCGGAGACTGGGCTACGGCGAGAGAACGAACGTCATATTGGCGGTAACGGTCGTAACTGTGTGCTTCATGTTCGGGCACGTCAATTTTCAGTTGAGTCCGTTCAGGATCACGTATTTCAACTGGCTGCAACAGGTGACCGTCGTCATCTTCGGGCTTTTCTATGCCTTCCTGTTCGTCAGGACGCGCAGCCTGGTCGGGCCGATCCTGGCGCACAACCTGCTGAACGGCGTGGTTGTAACGATCGGCCTGCTGGTGATCTTGACCTTCGGATGAAATCACAAGGCAGCTGGAGAATCAACATGAACAGCGCTCTCAAATGGCTTGTCCCTTTGATCTTTGTCCTGGCCCTGGTCGCCGCCCTGGCCGGTCTATGGCCGGGGGAGGGCACGCCCTACCCACTGACCACCTTTCGCGGGGAGCAGGTGACCATCAACGCGCGCGGCCTGTACTACTGGGATACTGTCAGCTCTGCTGCGCAGATGCAGGCCAACGACCTGGTCACGCTGGTCCTCGGCCTGCCGCTGCTGGCGGTCTCGTTCACCCTGGCGCGGCGCGGCTCGCTGCGCGGCCGGCTGCTGCTGACCGGCACGCTGGGCTTCATCCTGTACACATACATGTCCATGTGCTTCGGCACGGCCTACAATCCGCTGTTCCTGGTTTATGTGGCGCTCTTTGGGCTGAGCCTCTACGCCTTCATCCTGAGCATGATGTCGTTCGACCTGCGGACGCTGCCGGCCCGATTCTCCGAGCGGCTGCCGCGTGGCTGGATCGCCGGCCTGCTCCTGGTCACGGCGGCGTTCCTGGCGCTGGCCTGGCTGGGCCGCATCGCGGCCACCTTCGCGCCGGGCGCAATTCCCGTGCTGGACAACGTCACCAGCATGTTCATCCAGGCCATGGACCTGGCCCTGATCGTGCCGTTGTGCCTCCTCGCCGCCGTCCTGCTGCTGCGCCGCAGCCCGTGGGGCTACCTGCTGGCCTCGGTGGCCGTGCTGAAGTTCGTCACCATGGGGCTGGCGGTCAGCCTGATGGCGTTGAACCAGGCGCGGGTCGGCGTGCCGATCAGCGCGGTGGAACTGGTCGTCTTTCCGACGATCGCGCTGGCTAACCTGGTCATGGTGACGGTATTGCTCAGGAGTATCCATGAATGAAATGAGGCGCCATGCGCATGACCATCTTCGGCGCGGGTTCCCAGGGCGACGTCCAGCCCTGTGTCCGTCTCGGCAAGAAACTGCGACAACCCGGCGTGCAGGTTCTGCTGGCCGCGCCGCAGAACTTTGCCGGCCTGGCGCAGACAGAGGGGCTGCCGTTCCATCCCTTGCGCGGGGACGTTCAGCAAATTATGGCGGGCGAGACCGGGCAGCAGTACATGGAGTCGGGCGGCGGCAATCCCATACGCTCCATCCTGGCGATGCGCAAGATGTTGGGGTCGATTGCGCTCCAGATGGCAGAGGACGCCCTGGAAGCCTGCCGCGCTGCCGATGCGCTCATCACGCTGGCAGTGTTCGCGCCGTTCGGCAAGACGATTGCCGAGATACGCGGCATCCCGCTCGTGCTGATCGAGCCGACGCCGGTGCTGCCGACCGCCGATTTCCCTGCTCCGGGCTGGCCGGTGCAGAGGAACCTGGGCGGGCTACACAACCGTCTCTCCGGCCGCGCGATGTTGGGGGTCATCTGGCAGTGGTATCGCCCCTTCGTGAACGAGTTCCGGGCGCGCTTTGGGTTGCGTGCTTTGACCGGCGGTGATTTCCAGCGCATCCTGACCTCGGCGCCGTTGCTGGGCGCGTACAGCCCGGCGGTGATCCCGCGGCCGCGCGATTGGCCGGCCACCGTCCAGATCACCGGATATTGGTTTGACGATACGCCGACCAAGTGGCAGCCCGGCGGCGAACTGGAGGCCTTCCTCGGCCGGGGCCAACCGCCCGTCTACATCGGGTTCGGCAGCATGGCGGGGCGCGATCCGGGGCGCTTTGCCGGGATTGTGCTGGAGGCTTTGACCAGGACCGGGCAGCGCGGAGTCCTGGCCACCGGTTGGGGCGGGATGAGTCTTCTGAGCGTGCCGCAGGACGTGTTTGTCCTGGATGCTGCGCCCCACGGCTGGCTGTTCCCGCGCATGGCGGCGGTGGTGCATCACGGCGGCGCGGGGACGACCGCGGAAGGCCTGCGCGCCGGCCGGCCGACCGTCATCGTGCCCTTCATCGTGGACCAGCTCTTCTGGGGCAAACGGATCGCGGCATTGGGCGTGGGCCCGGCGCCCATTCAGGTCAGGCAATTGACCGCCCGCCGCCTGGCCGATGCCATCAAGCAGGCGACGGGCGATGGGGCTATGCGGCAGCGCGCCGCAGCCGTCGGGCGGGCCATCCGCGCCGAGGATGGCCTGGGGAAGGCCGTCCAGATCATCCGACAACAACTGGGAGCATGAAGATGACAGAGCCGAGCAGAACCTATCAGGTTGTCCCCTTCCCGAAGATTCGCCGGTTGATGGCGGACGGCGGCCGGCTCGGCCGCGAGAAGCACCTGGTTCACGGCCTGGTCGAGATGGACGTCACCGAGGCGCGCCGGGCGATCCACGAACAGCGGGCCAGCACCGGCGAAAGTCTTTCCTTCACGGCCTTTGTCATCGGATGCCTGGGCCAGGCAGTTGATAAGGACAAATCCATCCAGGCCTGCCGCACCTGGGGCGAAAAGCTGGTCATCTTCGACGATGTAGACGTCAACACCATGTTCGAGGTCGAAGTGGATGGCCGGAAGATCATCCGCCCCCACATCATTCGCAGCGCAAACCGGAAGACCGTCCGGGAGATCCACGAGGAAATACGGGACTTCCAGGCGGGCCATGCTGAGAGCCGGGAGGCCCGGTTCATCGCCTGGTTTGTGCTGCTGCCCGGTTTTCTCAGGCGCCTCTTCCTGCGGCTGCTGTTCCGGAGCCCGCACTGGCTCAAAGAGATGAACGGCACGGTATCCCTGACCTCGGTGGGCATGTTCGGGACGGGCGGCGGCTGGGGCATTCCCGTTTCCAGTCACACGCTCCAGATCACGTTGGGCGGCATCGCCACACGGCCGGCCCTGGTGAGCGGCCAGTTGGAGAACCGCCAGTATCTGTGCGTGACCATCAGTTTCGACCACGACATTGTGGATGGCGCCCCCGCCGCGCGCTTCATCCACAGATTCAGGGGACTTGTCGAAGGGGGTTATGGCATCAGGGAGCAATAAAGATGAATGATCCCGCCCCTCAACCTTCAGTTGCTTTTCCATACTGCGGCGATGGCCATCAGCCTGTACCTGCCCGGCGCAGAGTGCTTCTGCCTGAACGACCTGGCGTTTGTCAGCTTGTCGCGTGCACGCTTCCTGATAAGCTGCAAAGAAGGAATGCGAACTATGTATCCATCCCTTCCTATTCTTGAACACGACTTCGCTTCCGAAGCGAAAATAGAACCCTCCCGTATCATCAAACCGCGCGACGTGCCAGCGTATTGTGTCATCTCGTTCTTCCGCGAAGTGAACGAAAAGGTCGTCGGCGAGAAGCAGGCAAAGGTCGCGGTGCCGAACCGTTGGGAAGATGGCGAACATCCCCTCTACGAGATTGAGCATCACGGCAGGCGGCTGGCGTTCTTTCACCCTGGTGTCGGCGCGCCGATTGCCGCAGGTCTGCTCGAAGAAGCGATTGCCTTCGGCTGCAGGAAATTTGTCGTAGTCGGCGGCGCGGGTGTGTTGGACAAGCGCCTGACCGTCGGCAAACTCATCCTGGTCGAGAGCGCGCTGCGGGACGAAGGACTGTCCTATCACTACATTCAGCCAGGCCGCGAAATCCAGGCCCAGCCGCAGGCGCTGAACGCGCTTCGCGCCGCCCTGACCGCGCGCGGGCTGCCCTTTGTGACGGGCAAAACCTGGACGACCGACGCTCCCTACCGCGAAACCCAGGCGATGATTGACGCCCGCCGCGCCGAAGGCTGCCTGACCGTTGAGATGGAAGCCGCCAGCCTGCTGGCGGTGGCGCAATTCAGAAACGTCTTGCTGGGGCAAATTCTCTACGCAGGCGACGACCTGAGCGGCGAAAACTGGGACAAGCGCGGCTGGCAATCGCGCCGGGAAGTGCGCGAGAGCCTGTTCTGGCTGGCGGTGGATGCCTGCCTGGAGATGTGAGCATGAAAAATCGCTATGCGACTCTTGTCTTGCTGGTTGCGGCTATCCTGGCGCTGTTCGTCATGCGCGCGTTGCTGGCGGAAAAAATCGCCGCGCCGCGTACCTTTGAAGTCTTCGATACGCTGACCGTGACGGGCGCGCTTTTCCTTCTGCTGAAAGGGTATCGCCGTTTACGGCGCAGCGATTGGATGGCCGCGTTAGTATTGGGCGTGGCGGTTGGCGCAGGGATGCTGTTTGCCACGCTCTTTTCCCCCTATCCGTTTTTTGGAATCGTGCGAAGCAATGCGGGACAGGCAATCGTGCGCGGCTCGTTCACGCTCATCGCGGCGTTGGGCGGACTGGTCATCATGCGTCAGGGCGGACCGATTCTATTTCACGCCGCGAACGGAGATTGGCGAAACGTCAGCGGGGGTATTCTCGTTGGGCTGGCTGTCGGCTTGCCGCTGGCGGCGTTGAACGTCTTCGCCTTGCAGGTCACGCAGGGCGGGGCCGTCCGCTGGCAAAATCCCCTGGCCGCGGCGCTGGACGCCCTCCAGCCGGGCGTGGTTGAGGAGGTCATCTATCGCTTTGCTTTGTGGGGCTTGTTGTGGCTGCTGTTACGAAACTCGTTACCCCAACAAGCTGTCTGGCTGGCGGGCTTGCTCTCGATGCTGGCGCACAATTACTCCCACTTTGACGACCTGTTCCGGCAGGCGCCGCTAGTCGCGTTGGGGATGGGGGTCGTGTTGGCGCTGCTCTGGGGCCTGCCGCTGCTCATCCTGGCCCGCCGCCGCGGCCTCGAATCGGCCATCGCGTTTCACTGGCTGCAGGATGTGGCGCGCTTCCTGGCCGGTTTTTGATGGCCTGGCCCAGGTTGCGGTATAGTAGGGGCGACTTAACCGCGAAACCGCTGGCTGGCCGATGCTTGCATCACTCCTGCGCACCAAACTGCATATCCCCCGCCCGCGGCCGGGCGCGGTGGCGCGGCCGCGGCTCTTCGAACGCCTCGATCAGGGTCGCCGTGGCCGGCTGATCCTGGTCTGCGCGCCGGCCGGGTTCGGCAAGACAACCCTGGTCGCCCACTGGCTGGCAGCCCGGGCCGTGGGCCGCGTGGCCTGGCTGTCGCTGGACGAGCACGACGCTGACCCGGCCCGCTTCTTCGCCCAGTTCGTGGCCGCGCTGCAAACGGTCGAGCCGGGGATCGGCCAGGCCGCGCTGGCCGTCACCGCGGCGCCCACCGGCCAGACGGCCGCCGGTTGGGCCCGGGCGCCGATGGCCGCGCTGGTCAACGAGCTGGACGAGCTGGCCGAGGCGCTGCTGATCGTGCTGGACGACTACCAGCACGTCGCCAACCCCGTCATCCACGAGGCCGTGCAGTTCCTCCTCGACCACATGCCCCCGACCTGCTGCCTGCTCCTGCTGACGCGCGAAGATCCGCCCCTGGCGCTGGCCCGTCTGCGCGCCCGCGGCCAGTTGGCCGAAATCCGCGCCGACGACCTGCGCTTCACCATGGCCGAGGCGGTGGCCTTTTTCAACGACACCGTCGGTCTGGCGCTGACGCCCGCCGCGGTCGAGGCACTGTCCGGCCGCACCGAGGGCTGGATCGCCGGCCTGCAACTGGCGGCCCTCTCCCTGGGCGGGCTGGACGACGCCGCCGCGGCCGACTTCATCGCCGACTTCAGCGGCAGCCATCGCTACGTCATGGACTACCTGCTGGAGGAGGTGCTGAGCCGCCAGCCCGCCGAGGTGCGCGCCTTCCTGCACGGCACCGCCGCGCTCGACCGGCTGTGTGGGCCGCTTTGCGACGCGGTGACCTCGCCCCTCTCCCCCGGCCTGCGGCCATCCCCTCCCCCCTCTCCTGAGCAGCACTACGCTCAGGAGAGGGGGGAGGGGGCCGGGGGGTGGGGGGTGAGGTCGCAAGCCCTCCTCGAACACCTCGACCGCGCCAACCTCTTCGTCATCCCGCTGGACGGCGAGCGGCGCTGGTATCGCTACCACCGCCTGTTTGCCGACTTCCTGCGCGCCGAGCTGAGTCCGGACGAGGAGCAGGAGCAGCATCGCCGGGCGGCCGCCTGGTTCGCGGCCAACGGCTTCCCTCGCGAGGCGGCGGTCCACGCGCTGGCCGCGGAGGACTGGCAGCTAGCAGCGGCGCAGATCGCGGCGGCCGCGGCCGACCTGCTGCGCAGCGGCGAGCTGATGACCCTCTCCGCCTGGCTGGCGGCGCTGCCCGAGGCCGTGCTGCGGGCCGACGAGACGCTGATGGCCCACCGGGCGCTGACTGCCTTGCTCACGGGCCGGCTTGAGGAGGCCGGCCGCTGGGCCGATGTCCTGGCCGACGCGACGGCCGGCCGGGTCGAGGGGAAGCGGGACGGCCGCAGCCTGACCGTCGCAGCGTGGCTGGCCTCGGCCATGGGACGGGGCGACCTGGCGCCGTTGGCGCAGCAGGCGGTTGCCCTCACCGCGGACGATCACCCGTTCTACCGCACCATGGCGCTCATCGCCCTGGGGCTGGCGCAGAACATCGCGGGGGACGTGGCCGGCGCCGACGCCAGCTTCCGCCAGGCCTATGAGCTATCCGCGGCGACCGGACAGCCCTTTGCGGCGCTGGGCGCGCTGGCCAACCTGTGCTTTAACCTGCTGGACGAGGGCCGCTTCCGAGAGGCCGAGGCGCTGGCGCAGGAGGCGTTGGCCCGCTATGTGGACCGCCGCGGCCGGCCGTTGCCTGTGTTGGGGCTCCTCTATGTGCCGCTGGCCGTGCTGGCCTACGCGCGCGATGATCTGGCTCAGGCCGAGACATATGCGCGCACAGGGCTGGCGCTCTGCCGGCAGCTCTTCTCGCGCGCCATCCTGGGTGGCGACGCGGAGATGACGCTGGCGTTGATCCTCTTCGCGCGCGGCGACCGGGAGGCGGCGTACGCGTTGCTGGCCGAGGCACGCCGCGAGGCCGAGGCGGCCGGGGTCAAGGTCGTGGCCGAGCGCCTGGCGTTGCACGACGCCGTGCTGCGGCTCCGCGCCGGCGACCCGTCCGCTGCGGCACGCTACCTGGCGCGTCGCGACCACGCCTCCTTCAGCGGCAGCCGGTCCGACCTGGAGCGAATGCGCCTGCTGGAGGCGCGGGTGCTGCTCGCCCGCAGCCAGCCACGCCAGGCCGCCGCCGCGCTGGCTGCGCTGAGCCACGATGTAGCCGAGATCGGGCATTTCGGCCGGCTGACACAGATCCGCATCTGGCAGGCGGTCGCGGCCGAGGCGCTGGCCGATCGGCTGGCCGCGCTGGCCGCGCTGCGCGAGGCGTTGTCCCTGGCTGTAGCCGAAGGCTACCGCCGCGCCTTCCTCGACGCCGGGGACGCCATCCTGGCGCTGTTGCCCTATGTCCGCGACTTTGCGTCCTCCTTTGTGGATGACCTGCTGGTGCGCCGGGCGCCGGCCGTGTCTCCCGCCTCTGCAACGGCCCCATCGCCGGCCACAGCCGCGCTGTTCGAGCCGCTCAGCGAGCGCGAACTCGAGATCCTGCGCCTGGTCGCAGCCGGCCACAGCAACCAGGCCATCGCCGACCGCCTGGTCATCACGGTGGGCACGGCCAAGTGGCACGTGCACAACGTCCTCCAGAAGCTGGGCGTGGCCAGCCGCAGCCAGGCGATCGCGCGGGCGCGCGAGTTGGGGCTGCTGTAGCTCCCCCTCCCACACCTCCCCTTACCTCCCAACCTATCCCGCAACCTGCCCTTCGATAGGCGACAGACCGGGGTTCGTCGCCTTAAACTGGGCGCCAGGAGGTGAGAGATGAGCACACACGCATATCGCATCCGCCTGCGGGGCTGTCTGGACGAGCGCTGGTTCCGCCGGTTCGCCGGGCTGACCCTGACGTACACCGCTGATGGCGACACGATCATCGCCGCCGCGGCGCTGGACCAGGCGGCGCTGCACACCATCCTCAGCCGGGTGCGCGACCTGGGACTCGACCTGATCGCTGTCCAGCGCGATCCGGCAGCGGCACAAGATACCCGCGAAGGAGAGGTACGATGAACACATCACCAATCACATCGAAGAAACCCGGAGGTCTCATGATTGCCTTGACGGTCCTGCTCATCCTTGTGGCCCTGCTGGCTGCGGTCGTCCTTGTCTCGCAGGTCAGGGCCCATACCCCGCCCATCCTCGGCGCGGACGGCGAACCGTTGCCCGGCAGTATCGCAACGCTGGAGAAGGTCAGGCTTGGCGGGGTGGACCAGTGGCTGATCATCCGCGGTTACGACGTGAACAAGCCGGTGCTGCTCTTCCTTTCCGGCGGCCCCGGCGCCAGTGAAGCCGGTCGCGTGCTGCGCTTCAACGGCGAGCTGGAGCAGCACTTCGTCGTCGTCATCTGGGAGCAGCGCGGTTGCGGCAAGTCCTACCCGTCGCTGAATCCGCAATCGGCGTTGACCGTGGACCGGTACGTTGCGGACATCATCGAGCTGGCCGACCTGCTGCGCGGCCGCTTCGCCGAGGAGAAGATCTACCTGGTCGGCCACTCCTGGGGCACCATCATCGGCCTGCGCGCGGCCCAGGCGCGGCCCGACCTGTTCCACGCCTATATCGGCACCGCGCAGATGGTGGACGTGCGCGCGACCGACCAGCTGGTCTACGATCTGGTGCTGGAACAGTCCCGCAAGATGGGCGATGCCCAGTTCGTGCAGACCCTGGAGAAACAAGGCCCGCCGCCATACTTCGGGAAGAATCCCATCCAACCCTACGCCACGCTCTTCGGCCGTGAGTATGCCATGTTCGAAGTGCCGAACATCAAGAGCGAGGCCTACCGCCGGGACGGGGACGCCATCCTGCTGATGCTCAAGCAGCCCGAATACGGCTGGCTCGACCGGATCTACTATCTGCTCGGCCTGATGAACACCTTCAACGTCGTCTACCCGCAGTTGCAGGAGCTGGATTTGCGCCAGGACGCCACACACCTGGAGTTGCCCGTTTACATCGTGCTGGGCCGGCACGACATGAACAACCCGTCGCCGATTCCAGAGGAATACTTTAACCTGCTGGAGGCCCCGCGCAAGCAGCTCGTCTACTTCGAGGACTCCGGCCACGGCATGATCTGGCAGGAGGCCGACAGGTTCCACCGCCTGATGGTGGAAACCGTCCTCCCGGAAACGTACCGCTAAACAGGAGAACCTCATGACAACCACCCTGCAAACCGCTTCCGTTTCACAAACACAACCCCGGCGACCGTTTTCGCTCGGACTCTACCTGCTGATTGTCTTTGTCCTTTCGTGGCCGCCACAAATTGCCTACGCCCTGTGGGGCAATGACCCGACCAGCAGTTACTTGCTCAGCTCACTCTCGATGGTCATGGTCACGGTTGGCACGTTGATTGCCGGGCGCTGGGTCTTCCGCGATGGATTCAGCAACATGGGGTGGCGTTGGGGCAAGCCGAAACACTACCTGGCGGTTTTTGCCCTGGCGCTGTTTATCTTTGGCGCGCCGGTCTTGCTTGAAAACCTGTCTGGCTTGCATCGCCTGCCCGATACTGTCTCTGCCGGAGCCATCCTGGGCAGTTTCCTGACCAGTTTTGTGTTGACCCTCCTGCCCGGTTTTGGCGAAGAATTCGGCTGGCGCGCCTACCTGCTCCCGCGCCTGGCGCAGCGCTACAGCCTGCGTAAAGCCCTGCTGCTCCACGCCTTTATCTGGTGGGCCTGGCACATCCCGGCTCTGGTCAAAATCGGCTGGCAGGTGAATGACGCCGGGACCAATCCCTGGCTCTCGGTGGCTGTGACCATGCTCATCAGCCTGCTGCCAGCCATGATGAACGCCGTCCTGTTTGCCTATGTGTGGATGGCCTCACAAAGCCTGGCGGTGGCTAGCGTCTATCACTCCGCCTACGATGAAGTTCGCGACGCCCTGCAGCGCGGCATCGGCTCTGGTCCGCTGGTCAGCGTCTGGGAAATGGCTGTCACATTGATTTTCGGTGCGGTCCTGCTCTGGAAGGCGGACTGGTCGCCACTGCGTCCTCAACAGAAAGGAAATTGGAAATGAACAAAACGAACATCTTTCTAACCCTGCTTCTGCTCATTCCGTTGGGCCTTGCCGCCCTGATCGTGTGTGTGCCCGTGATCCTGCTGCCGCCGGCGACCGCTGTGCCCGCCTGGGCATGGATCCCGCTGGCCGCCACCGACCTGGCGCTGCTCGTCCTCTTCTTTCGCCTTCAGCCCGCGTGGAAGGGCGCCATTGTCTCGCTGACGGGCCTGCTCCTGGTAGGGGTCACGGCGGTCCTCGTCTCGCAGGCGTTCGCCAAGACCCCACCCATCCTCGGCGCGGATGGCAGGCCGCTGCCTGGCAGCATCGCGACGCTGGAGCAGGTCACGCTCAACGGCAGCCGGCAGTGGGTCTCCATCCGCGGCAGGGATACCCGGAAACCGGTGCTGCTATTCCTGGCGGGCGGGCCGGGTGGCAGCCAGCTGGCGACGGCCCGGTTCGCGCTCGGCGGGTTGGAGGACCATTTTGTGGTCGTCAACTGGGAGCAGCCGGGTGCAGGCAAGTCGTTCGACGCGGTGGATCGTTCCACCATCACGCCGGAGCGCTACATCCAGGACGCCCACGCGCTGGTATTGCTCCTGCAACAACGCTTTGGGCAGGACAAGGTCTACGTGTTGGGCGAGTCGTGGGGCAGCGCGCTGGGCATCATGCTCGTACAACGTTACCCGGAGCTGTTCCATGCCTTCATCGGCACCGGGCAGATGGTCGCCTTCCTGGAGACCGATCTGATGTGCTACGACTTCGCGCTGAACTGGGCGCGGGAGCGCGGGAACACGGCGAAGGTGACCAGGCTGGTCGAGCAAGGCCCGCCACCGTACTATGGCCGCGGCATGTCCTGGAAAGAGGCCGCCTATCTGCTCGACACCTACAGCTACATGAACCAGAATCCGGCCATCATTGACAACGGGGCCAACACCTTCCGCGATCTGGCCGCGCCCGAATACGGCCTGTACGACAAGGTCAGCTGGTTTCGCGGCGTGATCGAGACGCTCGATGTGGTCTATCCGCAACTATGGGACGTGGACTTTCGCAAACAGGCTGCCCGGCTGGATGTGCCGGTCTACTTTCTGATCGGCCGCCACGATATCAACGCGCCGACGACGCTGACCGAACAGTACTACGCCGTCCTCGACGCGCCGCACAAGGAGATCGTGTGGTTCGAACATTCGGGGCACACGCCCTGGGTGTCTGAGTCCGGCCGTTTCGTGCAAGTTATGGTCGAGACGGTACTGGCGCAGACGCAAGGGCAGTGAACCCTTGATGCGCTGAAATAGGAACCATCATGACCACAGCCCGTGCCGCGCCAGTCTGCCGGGCCTGGTCCAGGTGCTGGAGTACGTGTTTACCCTTCTCCTGAGTGCGCGGGCATCTTGCCCGCCTCCAGGCCATTGCCGGCGGGCCGCCCGCGCACCCGGGGTGACGCCTTCCCCCAGACGTGAACACGTACGTGCTGGACCGCATCCACCTCTTCGAGGGGCTGAACCCGACGCCGGCTACAACTATCCGGCGCTGGATACGTGGTGGCCTCGACGGTCATTGCGGATGTGACCGGTGAGTCGTTTGCCGCCATGGTGCAGTGCGAAAACACAGACCCGCTCGGCGTGCAAAGCATGCACCGGGCCTGGACCCCAGAGTAGATCGCGCTGTCACCCACTCCCTACGGCAACGAGGGGCAGGCGCTGGAGCATCGTCAACGCGCAGCGTCTGCCATCGGCAGCAAAATCGCCATGGTGATTGATCATCTGCGGACGCCAGCCAGCGTCGGTAGTGAGTTGGTGCTGGACGTGGACGCCCGGCCATGCTAGAGTCCATTCGGGACATGCTCGAGACCCGGTATCCGATACTTGCTCATTCCTTGTTCAAGAGGCACATGTGTCCACCCGTCTCGCTGAGCGGCTGTCCAACATGCGGCGACGCTACTTCGTCGGCCGGGGGGGTGAACGCGCTCTGTTCCAGGCGGCGCTGGCCGCGCCCGAGTTGCCGTTCCTGGTGCTCTACATCTGCGGGCCGGGCGGCGTGGGCAAGACCGCGCTCCTCCGCGAGTTCGCGGCCCTGGCCGGTGAGGCGGGCGTATCCGCCTGCATGGTAGACGCCCGTGATTTTGAGCCAACGCCGGACGCGTTCCTGACCGCACTGCGGCTGGCGCTGGGTGTGGACCCGGAGGAAGCTGCCCTGTTCAGCACAGCGGCGGTGAGTAGAGTGGCGGCGACTCTGGCTGCGCGCGAGGGACGCACCGTCATCCTCGTGGATACCTGCGAGCGGCTGGCGCCGCTGGACAACTGGCTGCGCGATGTGTTCCTGCCGCAACTGCCCGCCGATGTGCTGGTGGTGCTGGCCGGCCGCAACCCGCTGTCGCCGGCCTGGCGAGCCGATCCCGGCTGGCAGACGCTGTTGCGCGTGGCGCCCTTGCGCAACCTCAGCCCTGACGAGAGCCGGCGCTATCTCGGTCAGCGCAACGTTCCCACAGCGCAGCGTCAGGCGGTCCTGGACTTCACCCACGGTCATCCTCTGGCCCTGTCGCTGGTAGCCGACACCTTCGCCCAGCGCGCGGCGGTGGTGTTCCGCCCCGAAGACGCCCCCGATATTATCAAGACCCTCCTCGAGCAGTTTGTCCAGAAGGTGCCCGGCCCTGCCCACCGCGCTGCGCTGGAGGCGTGCGCACAGGTGCGCACGTTGACCGAGCCGCTTCTGGCAGCCATGCTGAATCTGCCTGATCCGCACGAGCTATTTGACTGGTTGCGCGAGCTCTCCTTCATCGAAGCGGGGCCACTGGGCCTCTTTCCGCACGACCTGGCGCGTGAGGCGCTGGTGGCCGACCTGCGCTGGCGCCACCCCGACTGGTATCGAGAGCTACACCGCCGGGCGCGGGTTTCCTACGTGGGACGGCTCAATGCAACCGACCGCGCCGGCCAGCTGCATCTCCTGTTCGACCTGGTCTTCCTGCACCGCGATAATCCGGCTGTGCGGCCCTTCTTCGAGTGGGCCGAGGGAGGGAGCATCCTGCCCGACGTGATGCGCGAGGAAGATCAGGCCGCGCTGGTGGCGATGGTGGCACGGCACGAGGGTGAGGCGTCAGCGCAGATCGCTGCGGACTGGTGCGCGCGCCAGGGCGAGGGCTTCCTGGTCTTCCGCGACCCCGGCCAGCAACCCATTGGCTTCATGGCGCTGCTGGCGCTGGAGCGGACGACGGCCGCCGACCGGCAGGCCGATCCCGCTGCGCGGGTAACCTGGACTTATCTACAAACTCGCGCGGCACTGCGCGCCGGCGAGCGGGCCACCCTGTTCCGCTTCTGGATGGCCGCGGAGACGTACCAGGCGGTTTCCCCTGTGCAGAGCCTGGTCTTCATCCAGGCGGTCAACCACTACCTGACCACGCCCGGCCTGGCCTACACCTTCTTCCCGTGCGCTGAGGCCGAGTTCTGGGCGCCGGTGCTGGCCTATGCCGACCTGGCCCGCCTGCCCGAAGCGGACTTCGAGGTCGGTGGCCGGTGCTACGGCGTCTACGGCCACGACTGGCGCATCACACCACCAGCCGCCTGGTTGACTCTGCTTGGCGAGCGCGAGGTGGGTGAGGCTGTGGCGGTTGCATCTACGCCGCGTCTGGCCGAGCAGGTAGTGGTGCTCAGCCAGTCCGATTTCGCGGCAGCCGTGCGCGATGCGCTGCGCGACTTCGTGCGGCCTGACTTGCTGCGGAGCAACCCGCTGGTGCGCTCCCGCCTGGTATTGGATGTGGTCCAACGCACAGGAGCATCAGCCGGCGACCGGGTGGGCGTCCTGCAGGCGCTCATTGCCGAAGCGGCCGCCGCGCTGCAAGCCTCGCCACGCGATGCCAAGCTCTACCGTGCGCTCCATCACACCTACTTCCAGCCTGCAGCCACCCAGGAACAGGCGGCCGAGATCCTCGATCTGCCGTTTAGTACCTACCGTCGCCATCTGACGGCCGGGATCGCACAGGTGACGGAGGTGTTGTGGTCGCGTGAGGTGGGGGAACGTGATGCGTGAGGCGTGACTTACGTGCTGATAGGGAGTTTGACCGTGACCGCTGACAACCAGCGCAACGAGGAACTGGCACGGTTGGCCGCGCAGTTGACCGATGCGTGGAACTCACGCGATCCTCAGCGGGTGGCAGCGCTGTGCGCAGCGGACTACGCGGGAGAGAATGTGGGCGAGCCCGCACCCCATCGTGGGCCGGCAGGTATGGCCGCGTCGGTAGCGAGCTATCTGGCGGCCTTCCCCGATCTGCATTTCACGATAGACGAAACCATCATCCAGGGCGATCGCGTCGTCCAGGTCTGGCGAGCCGAAGCCACCCACCGCGGTCCACTGCTGAACATCCCCCCTAGCAGCCGGCGCATCAGCGTGCGCGGTGTCTCCTTGCTCACATTCCGAGAGGATAAGCTTTACCGTGCCATGTATGTCTGGGATGTGGCGGGGCTGTTACGTGGAATCGGGTTGCTACCGGAGCTGTAAGCGCACGATGGGTTCTTGCGTTACCACACGAGTGAGCAAAAACTGAGCATCGTTTGAGCTGGAAACCGCACAGCGCGCGGATGTAAGCTGAGCCCGTCAGTGGCAAATGCCTGCATGTACCGGGCACTTCGCAAGTGCCGGGTACAGCAATGGCAAAACCCAACGCGAGGAGACGCAACCATGACCAGTTCGACCCTCGAGTACACCGTGCGCAACTACTTCAGCCTGCTGGACAGCGGCCAGTTGCGCCTGCTCGACCGCTTCACGACACCGGATTACACCCTGCACTTCGCCGGAATCCCCGATCCGTTGAACCTCGCGGCCGCCAACCAGCTCATCGCCGGCTTCCAGGCTGCCTTTCCAGACCTGCGCCACGACATCGAGCGTATCACCGTAGCGGATGGCCGCGTCGAGGTAGAGATCATGGGCAGCGGCACGCAACGCGGCGAGTTTCAGGGCGTGCTGCCCAGCGGCCGCAGCATTCGGGTCCCCACCCATCACACCTTCCGCCTGGCCGACGACCGCATCGCTGAGCATTGGATCGAGGTGGATCTGGCCGAGATCATGCGCCAGATCACCGCCGGGCCGGCCGACCTGGAGGCCCACAAGGCCACGGCCGTGCGGCTGTTCGAGGAGGTCATCAACAGGGAGCAGAAGGCGGTCATTGACGAGATCTTCGCCGCCGACGCCATCCTGCACGATCCGTTCACCGGCACCAGCCGCGGCCGCGACGCGTTCAAGGCCTTGCTCGGCATCTTCGACACGGCCTTCCCGCACCACCGCGTGCGCGTCGAGCAGGTGATCGCCGAGGGGGACACTGTGGCCGTGCTGCACACCCACATGGCGACGCACAACGGCCCGTTCATGGGCCTGCCGGCCACCGGCAAAGCCGTCGAGGTCAACGGCCTGGAGCTGTTCCGCTTCGCCGATGGCCAGATCGCCGAGTTCTGGCGCAAGGACGACGACGCCAGTCTGCTCATCCAGCTCGGCATCATTCCAGGGCCGTGACCTGTTGGCGGGCTATTCAGGCGTTTCGTCAAGCGCCTGGATATGCCCGCGCACCCACGCGGCCAGCTCGCTTTCGCTCATCTCGCCGCCGGCGACGGCGAGCATCACCCGCACAACGTCGGTTTCAGGCGCTTCCAGCCGCCAGCCGTTGAGGTCGAGGAAAACCGCCATCGCCACGAAGCCGGCGCGCTTGTTGCCGTCCACATAGCCGTGGCCCCGGGTCAGGCCGTAGCCATAGCTGGCCGCCAGCGACGCCAGGTCGCTGTCCCCGGCATAAAGCCATTGGTTGCGTGGCTTGGCCAGCGCCGAGTCAATCACGGCGGAGTCCCGCACGCCGCGGAGGCCGCCGAAACGCTGCAACTGCTGGAAATGGATCGCATCAACCCAGACGCGCTTCAGCCAGAGTGGTTCCGTCATCGGGCCAGTTCGGCTAGCGCGTTCTGATAGCGCTTGCTGATGCGTGCCTCGGCCTCCATCACACGCAGGAAGTCGGGATCATATGGCGTCAGCAAGATGCCGTATTCGGTTTCAACTGCGAAGGCCTTGTCGCCGGCCGACAGGTTGAGCCGGTCGGTCATTGCCCTGGGTAGCGTCGTTCCCAGCGAGCCGCCATAAGTGCGCAAAGTGATCTCTTTGATCATGGTGATGCACTCCAGAGTCGAAGTTGTAACAAAAGTATATACCATCTGTGCGGCTGCGTCAAAGGAACGACGGGAAGCGGGAAGCGTGGCAACTTCTGCATTACAGCGACGTGCAGAGTAGTTGATCGCCGGGAGCGTGGGCGTCTCGCCCGCATGCGCGCACGATGCGCGCCCTCCCAGCCCGTACATGGTTCAATAATGCTGCACGCCGCTACAGGTCGTGCGCATGAGGTGAGCAAAAACTGAGCACTCTTTGGACTGGAAACTGCACATCCCCACGTCGTATCCTGTCATCGTCAGCCAGCAGTTCGAACCCATCCCTGGCCGCTGCCGCAGCCCTGACCGAAGCAACTGAGTTACCAGGTTACCCACGTATCAAGGAGGCTCCCATGTCCGCCCAAACCGTATCCGCCCGTTTCTTCGAGATCTACGGCAAGCAGCACGATGTCGAAGGCTGCACTCCCCTCTTCGCCGCCGACGCGGTGATCCACAGCTCCACTGCGCCCGGCCCACTGGACTTCAATGCCTACAAACAGATCGGCTACGCCTTTCTGGCCGGCTTCCCTGATCTGAACGTTGACGTGCTGGACCAGTTTGCAGCCGACGACAAGGTTACAACGCGCGTCGCCTGGAGCGGCACGCACACCGGAACGCTGAACGGCATTCCACCGACAGGCCGCCGCTTTCGCTCGGAGGCCATCGTGATTGACCGCGTCGCGGATGGCCAGATCCAAGAACGCTGGGACGTCAGCAACATGCTGGACATGATGCAACAGCTTGGCGTCATTCCCGAGCCGGCCTGAGCCAGGAGATTGTCATGCCCAGCAACGCCTATCGTTTCCTCACTCACTGGCGAGTCCAGAGCACGGTCGAGGAGATCACCGCCATCCTGAAAGACGCCACCGACCTGCCGCGCTGGTGGCCGGCGGTCTACCTGGATGTGCAGGAGCTGGCGCCGGGCGACGCCCGCGGGATCGGCAAGGTGGTCAGCCTGTACACCAAGGGCTGGCTGCCCTACACCCTGCGCTGGCAGTTCCGCGTGACGCAAAACAACGAGCCCCACGGCTTCGAGCTGGCGGCCTCCGGCGACCTGACCGGCCGCGGGGTCTGGACCTTCCGGCAGGACGGCGAGCAGGTGGACATCACCTATCTGTGGGAAGTGACGGCCGACAAGCCGCTGCTGCGCCGCTTGTCCTGGCTGTTCAAGCCGATCTTCGCCGCCAACCACCGCTGGGCCATGCAGAAGGGCTACGAGAGCCTGCTGCTCGAGCTGGCGCGGCGGCGAGCGCTCACGCCCGAGGCCCGCGCGGCCGTCCCTGCTCCGCCGCAGCCGACCTTTGACCTATTCATCACAAGGAGCACCCACAATGTCAACTGAGACCAACAAGGCCATCGCACGCCAGTTCTTCATGGAGCAGGACAAGCGCAAAGGCCCGCTCGACCCTGGGATCGTCGCCCCAGACTACGTTGCCCGCATCGGCAGCAATCCAGCCATGGACATGGCCGGCCATTCCGGCTTTGGCGCCATGTTCTACCAGGGTTTTCCCGACCTCTATCACACCATAGACGACGTGATTGGTGAAGGCGACAAGGTCGTGGTGCGCTTCACGTTGCGCGGCACGCATGCCGGCGACTTCATGGGCATCCCGGCCACCAACAAACCCATCGAAGTGTCGGCCATCGCCATCATGGACTTCATAGAAGGTAAGGCGGCTCAACTCAATGCGCAATTCGACCAATTGGGTATGCTGCAACAGTTAGGTGTGATCCCAGCTTGAGGCAGCCAGTGCAGCCAGACAGTACAACGGCGCACCGCAACACAATTCCACCCACGAGGCCTTCTATGAGATCCACTCCCGTTGACCGAACCGCCAGCCTGGCAGCCATCCTGGCCGCTGTCGCCGGCCTGGTGTACTCCGTAGCGTTCGTCGTCTTGCAAAACGCCCTGCTCTACTCACTGTGCCTGATGATCGGCGGGCTGTTGGCGGTCGTAGCGCTGGTAGCGCTGTTCGAGCGGCTAGGCCAGGTCGATGAGCAGGTCGCCAGGCTGGGGCTGGTCTTCGGCGCGGTGGCGGCCCTGGGTGCGACCATCCACGGCGGCTACGACCTGGCCAACGTCCTCAACCCGCCCGCTGCCGTGCCGGAGGGCGTGGCCGGCCTGCCCAGCCAGATCGACCCGCGCGGGCTGCTGACCTTCGGCGTGGCCGGCCTGGCGGTGCTGATCGCCGGCCTGCTGATGCGCCGCCACCCGGCCTTTTCGCGCGGCTTCACGGCGCTGACCTTCGTGCTCGGCGCGCTGCTGATCATGGTTTACCTGGGCCGGCTGATCGTGCTGACCCCGTCCAGCCCGCTGGTGCTGCTGCCAGCCGCGCTGACTGGCTTCATTGTCAACCCGCTCTGGTATCTGCTCCTGGGGCTGAACTTGCGCCGCAGTGAAACGGCAGCGGAAGCGCGCGCTCCGGTCACAACCTGAGCCTGCCGGTGGAGAAGGCCGGGGCAATGGAAGAGCCGTCTATGGCCTCGACCTGCGCGGGTATGGCCGGTTGGAGGGTGCTCGTATGTGCACCAGTGCGTGGTAGGATCTGCGCCGCGATCTGCATGCCTTCGTGGAGCTGGTGCGGCGCGAGAGCAACGGCGGATCGCTTTTTCTGATCCGGATCGGCGATGCGCAGTACATCAACGCCGGCGACTGGATGACCGCCCGCTTCCGCGCCGTCGGCGTGCAGGACGGGCCGCTGCCGCTCATAGCCGCCCTGCGAAACGTTGCTCCACCGCTGCGCGTTGCAACGGCCCGCCATGACCGACGTAGAAGGTGGTCACGCCGGCCTCCAGCAGGGCGCGGATGCTTGCGTGCACCGCGTCCAGGTCTTCGGCAAAGTAGTGGTCATTCGGGCGCGACCCCAGAAGGTTGCCGCCCATATATCCCCCCATCATCACATCGCCCACAATCGCCGCGCCATCCGGTAGCAGGATGGATATCGAACCGGCGGTATGCCCCGGCGTATGCAGGATGCGCCCCTCGATACCGTATGCGCTCAGGTCGAAGGATTCATCCACCAGTAGATTGGGCGTAACGGGCGGAAAAGGTTTGTTTACCAGCGGCAGGATCAGGCGTGCCTCCAGGCGCAGCGGCGAGAGCGGGTTCATCCTACCGGCGCGCAGCATGCCCTCGTCGGCACGGTGAACAGCGGTTGGGACGCCGAGTGTCTGCACCAGCGCCGCAGTACTTCCAGCGTGGCCCACGTGCCCATGCGTGTGCACGATCAGGGTGATATCCTCCCTCCTGACCCTTCAGAGGCGGACAGAACGTATGAGCGCCGACGGGCGGTATGGTGTGGGGATGCGCTGCTTGGTCCTCACCCCCTCCCCCTCTCCAGCGAAGCTGGAGAGGGGAGACCAGAGCCATGCGCGGGGGCGTTCCAATGCGGTATAAGCCACGTTAGCCCGGATGTTCTGTCCGCCCTTAAACTCCTGACCCCGGCCCGATCAACGGCGCGCAGGATGTGGTCCTCCTCGCCGGGCATGCCGGTGTCCACAATCACGGTCTTGTGCCCGCGGAGCAGGTAGGCATTTGAAAAGCGGAGCTTGAGATGTGTGATGTTCATCGATTGTTCCTGTAGAGCCATGCTTGCAGGCTGGTTGTTGGCATACCGATCTACAATCGAAAATCTGCAACCTACAATCGCATCAGGGTATGGTCATCTGAAACCTCAAGGCTGATAGGGTGTGCGATGGAGCAGCGCCTGCACACCCCAGCGTCTGGCTTGCTGCCGCCAGCCGATCCCGCCAAGGAGACGGTACAACCAGGCGGGGATGAAGGGCTTGCTGATGAGGCTCTGTGCCGCGGGAGGGATGGGTTGCCCCTGCGCAAGAGACTCGGCAGCGAGAGCGAGCGCATGCTTGAGCGGAATGGCGCGTCCGCCCAATTGACTCAGTGGCGTGCCGTGTACCAGACCCTCACCCGCGCCAAGCGCCAGGCTCCCCTGCCAGTCGAAAGCTGTCATGCGCGCAAATTCGGCGCACATGGCGAGGGCATTGGCGGTGTGCTGTACTTCGGGGAAGCCGCAGTTGGCGAGCGCAGCAAACCCGGCGCCGCGGACGGAATGTGCGGCGCGATGGGTAGCCAGGCGTTCCAGCAGCAGGATGACCGGCGCGGGCAGGCTATCCACATAGATAGGAAAGGCGAGCACCGTCAGATCGGCAGTATCGATTCGGGTGAGCAGGGTGTGCATCTTCTGCGGGTTGCTGAGTGACGTGTAGATATGGATGGTTTCGGTCTGCACGCCGTGCGCGCTGAGCTGCTGCATCAGGTAATCGCCGAGGGCATACGACGTGCTTTTGCGGGTGCGTGGGCTGCCGACCAGCAGCAGTGCGTTGCGCGGCGGCGAACGTCGATCCAGGTTACTGTCGAGAGGAGGCAGGGCTGGCACAGGATCGGATTCGCGACGCGCTATTGCAGCCAGGGCGGACTCGATGTGGGAAACAAGCGCTGCCTCCAGAGGATCGCCGGTCACAATCTCACAATGCCATGTCTGGGCGTAGAAATTCAGACTGTTGCGCCAGACAAGGTGGCGGAAGATCGCTTCGGCGGTCGGGTCAGGTTCGGGTTGCCAGCCGATAACGAGAACGTCGGCGTAACGAGCATAGCGCCTGGTATGGTGGGTTTCGCCGTTGCGCGTGGTGAAGAATGGGGCAATATTCTGGATCTGGTGGTCCACGGCTTTTTTGAGCGTGGCACTGTACCCGCCAGAGAAGATTGGCGTGAGATAGATGAGGAGATCGGCAGCGACGATGGCGGCAGCAATATGGCGGTTGTCGTCGGCGATATTGCACTGGCCAGGGCTGCGCACCCAGCAGAAGAAGTCGCCGGCACAGTTGCCGATCTTGTGTTCGCGCAGGGTGAACGTGTGCACGCTGTGGTTCTGTGCGGCGAGCCGGGCGAGGGTGGCGTTGACGATACGCTGTCCAGGCAGGTCATTGGCGGCGGAACCGTCGAGTATGACGATGTTCATGAGGTTCTCCTTCTTCAGGAACGGATGAACTGCTGTTTGATGGTCTCCAATTCGTACTCATACAGCGCGGCGCCATCCGGCCCGAAGGGAGGGATGTGCCTGCCGATTTCGAGCGACACCAGCCCATGCACGCGTGCCCAGATCAGGATTGCGACTGTCAGGCTGAGCATGTCGTGATCGCCGCTGTAGCGTTTCCATTGATCGATCACAGGCTGAAAAGACGGGTGAATATCGGGTATGTTAGGCGCATGAAGACGACCATCAATGCGCAATGCGTCGATGACGCTGACGAGCGCGCTCAGCGCGCGCACTGCTGCCGGCATCACCTGTTCGACAGGTGCAACATAGCCGGGGATGGGTGTGCCGAAGATGAGCTGGTAGCGTTCCGGATAGGTGATTGCCCACTGGCGATAGGCAATACCGATCGCGCGCAACTGTCCCACAAGATCGTGAGCGGGAAGAGCGTCGCGGGCGGACGTCTGCGCATCGCCAAACGATGTGTACGCTTCAATGATGAGTGCGGTAACGAGCGCGTCGCGGTCGGGGTAGTAGTTATAGATCGCCGGGGCAGTGATGCCCAGTGCGCGAGCAATGGCGCGCAGGCTAAGCGCAGGTGCGCCATATTCCGCGATCTGCTGCCAGGCAGTTTGTCTGATCGCTTCCGGCAGGTTGGGGATCTGCCGTGACCTGGTGGGACGAACCATACATTGCCTCTTCTGGATCGCGAGTGTGTGCTTTGCGCTGAAAATAAACATCGTATATTTACAGCGTAAATATACGATGTTTATTTATATTTGTCAAGAGGGGATTATCGCCTGCCGGTCGCGATTCTCCGAAGCGAAGCGGTGGAGGCGACTGCCGTGGCCCGGGTTGCCACGCGGGGCAGGCGCACCTCCTGGATGGTCGGGCACGTGTTCACATTTGGGGTAGGGTGCGCGGGCGCCCCGCCTGAATGGCCTGGATGGACGGGCATCTTGCCCGCCCATCCAGGAGCAGTGTGAACATGTACCCGCTCCCCCGCTTCCTCCCTGGTTGACGCCCTACCGGCCCATCGGGTACAATCAGGTGGTTTTTCCGCCTCTCAGCGGTGGGCAGCGGCGCGCCCTCGCGCCGTGTTCTCTGCGTTCCTGAGGTGAACATACGGGGAAACCGGGTTTCCCCGCACCCCTCCCTGAGGGGAGGGTTTGGGAGGGCGCAGCCCTCCCAGGAGAAATCTCTTTTTGTAGCGTGCGGCGCAGCCGCATGGGTCACTGATGAGCAAAGTATCGTCCGAAGGCGCGATCGGCGCTGCCAGTGTGAACCCCGTCGCGACGTTGCGTGACCTGGCGCGCGCCATGCGCCCGCGTCAGTGGGTCAAGAATGTCTTTGTCTTCGCGGCGCTGGCCTTTTCCGAAGAACGGCTCTGGCGCTTCTGGGACGCTGCGGTGGGGCCTGCGCCGCTGCTGCGCACCCTCGGCGCTTTCCTGGCCTTTTGTCTGGCCGCAAGCGCGATCTATCTGGTCAACGATCTGGTGGATATTGAGAAGGATCGCGCCCATCCGAAGAAGCGCCACCGGCCTTTCGCCTCCGGGCGCCTCAGTCCGGCGACGGGGATTGTCGCGGCGATGGTCCTGTTCGCAGCCGCGGCGCCCCTCGCCTGGCTTGTGGGTCAGGGTATGGCCTTCCTGGGGGTGCTGGCGGCCTATGTGCTCATCCAGGGCTTTCTGTACTCCTACTGGCTCAAGAACGTGGTCATTCTGGATATCCTTGTGCTGGCTGCGGGCTTCGTCTTGCGGGCAGTGGGCGGCGCGGTGGTGATCGGGGTGCTGATTACGCCCTGGTTGCTGCTGTGCATGCTGCTCCTGGCGCTGTTTCTGGGCATTGGCAAGCGTCGTCACGAGTTGATCCTTCTGGAGAACGGCGCGGGCGAGCATCGGCGCATCCTTGCCGAGTACTCTGTGCCGATGCTCGACCAGATGATGGCGATCGTTACCGCCAGCATCATCATGGCCTATAGCGTGACGGTCTTTCTTGCGCCCGTGGCGCCGCAGGAGCCGTACCCGATGTTGATGCTGACTATCCCCTTCGTCATCTACGCGATCTTTCGCTATCTCTACCTCATCTACATCCGTGGGGAGGGCGGCGCGCCTGACGAGTTGATCCTCAAGGATGCGCCTCTTGCCGGCAGTGTGGCGCTCTGGGGATTGACGGTGCTGGGGGTGTTGCTGCTTTTTCCGAAGTGATACCAGCAACGCGTGATGAGTAACGAGCGGTACGGCATGTATACCTTCGTGAAACTCGGCGGCTCGGTGATCACCGATAAGGCCGGGCGCGAGGCGCCCGACCGCCCGGTGATTGCGCGGCTGGCCGCTGAACTGGCGGCGGCCCGCAGCGAGCGTCCCGACCTGCGGCTGATCCTCGGCCACGGCAGCGGTTCGTTCGGCCACCACTATGCGGCGCGCTATGGCGTGCATCGGGGCTTGTCGCCCGGCAGCGATTACACTGGCTTCGCCCTGACTGCCGCAGCCGCGCTGCGGCTCAATCGCATCGTGGTGGACGCGCTGCTCGAAGCGGGTGTGCCGGCTCTTGCTCTGCAACCCTCGGCTGCGTTACAGGCTGCCGGCGGGCGCATCGCCGTCTGGGAGACCGGCCCCCTTGCTGCGGCCCTCGACCGCGGCCTGGTACCCGTGGTCCACGGAGACGTGGCCTTTGATCGGCTCCAGGGGAGCGCGATCATCTCCACCGAGGCCCTGCTGGCCCACCTGGCCCTGGCGACGCCGCTGCGTCCCGCCCGCATTGTGCTGGTCGGCGAAGCTGCTGTCTATACCGCCGATCCCCGCGCCAATCCCGCCGCCGAACGGGTGCCGCTGATCACTGCCGCCAATCTTGATACGGTGCTGCACGGCGCAGGTGGCTCCCACGCCGTGGATGTCACCGGTGGCATGCGCAGCAAGCTCGAGTTGATGTGGCGCCTGATCGAGGCTATACCGGGCCTGGAGGTGCGCCTGATCGGCCCGGACCCCGGTAACCTGGCCGCTGTGCTCGCCAGTGAGCCGCTCGATGTCGGCACGACGATCCGTCTGAGGTGAACATAGCCCGCGCGCGGGAGGGTCTGGACGTAGAGGCGCGGCGCCGCCGCGCCTCTACGCCCTCCCAGGAAACAACCCGCCAGCGCGGAGGGTTTGGGAGGGCGCAGCCCTCCCAGGAAAAGACTTCTCGCATGCGCCCCAACGATTTCATCACCCGTCGGCGTGAGCGCTGGGAGCGTTTCGAGACGCTCCTCGAGCGCGCTGGCGCCGGGCTCGACGGGCTTTCCGCCAGCGAGTTGCGGGATCTTGGCCGTCTCTACCGCCAGGCGGCCGCCGATCTGGCGCTGGCGCGCCGCGACCTGCCCGAACACCCTGTTGCGCTCTACCTGAATAGTCTGGTAGCTCGCGGCCACGGCGCCATATACCGCGAGAGCGGCGCGGGCGGCGCGGCGCGGGTGCGCGCCTTTTTCGCCGCAGGGTTTCCCCGCGCCTTCCGTGAGACCTGGCCTGCCACCCTCGCCGCTTGTCTGATGTTCCTGATTCCGGCGATCATTGCCTTTGTGACGACCTACAATGACCCGACCCTGGCCGGCGCGCTGGTTCCCGGCGCCGAGGCGGTGGTGCAACAGGTGCAGGCCGGCGAGGAGTGGTGGCAGCGGATCAACGAACAGGGCGCTAGCGTGGCCTCGGCTGAGATTATGACCAACAACATCGGCGTGGCCTTTCGCGCCTTCGCCGGCGGGGTGACCCTGGGGATCTACACCCTCATCGTGCTGGTGAGCAATGGGATCTTGCTGGGTGTGGTGGCGGGCGCGGCGCAGCGCTTCGATTTCGCCGACAATCTCTGGGGTTTTGTGGCGGCCCACGGGGCGATCGAGTTCAGTGTGATTTTCCTCGCCGGGGGCGCCGGCCTGCAACTGGGCTGGGCCATCCTGCGCCCGGGTCCGCTCAGCCGCCGCGCGGCGCTGGTGGTTGCCGCTCGACGCGCTCTGCTGATAATCCTGGGTTGCGTGCCGCTGCTGGTCATCGCCGGCCTGATCGAAGGCTTTATCTCACCTTCAGAGTTGCCGCTGGGTGTCAAGTTCGCCGTGGCGGCGATCTCGGGCGCGGCGCTGTGGGGGTACCTGCTGGGCGTTGGCCGTCATACGCCGTAGGGAAGCGCCGGGTTCTCCCTGTGGCGCCAGCCGCAGCCATTCTACCACGACCGTGCCGCCGTCGCCCGCGCTGACCGGGTCGAGGCGCAAGCCGGTGATGATGCCTTCCCAGCCAGGAGCGTCACGCAGATCGAGGCGGTAGGTGCGCGCCGTGGGGCCTGGTTCGAGCGTCCAGCGCACGGAGCGCGCCTCGTCGGCCTGGCCGTTGCCGTCGAGGAAGAACACCTGCGCGTCACGGGCGACTGTGTCGGCGGCCAGGCGCACCTCCAGGGTTGTGAAGCGCGCTGCTTCCAGGTGTAGCGGAGGGCTGGTCAGCGCCGGGTCGACTCCCGGGCGCAAGGCCCAACCACGCTGATCGCTCATGGCAGGATCAGCGTTGATCGCCCGCCAGCCCCAGCGTCCACGGGTGAAGTCCCAGCCGGGGCCATGGGCCAGTTCCTGGGCCGCGGGCAGACGGTAGCCGCCAGGCAGCCCGGGAGCGAGTACAAGTGACTCCAGCGCCGGTTGCAGCGGCGCATAGCACTCCGCCACCGTCGCCGGGTCGAGGCCCATGCGTTCGGCGGGTGTAAGTGGTTCGCCCGGGGGGGCGGGGAGGGGCCAGATGGCGTCAGCGGCGATCAGCACAGCGTAGCCGCTGCTCAGAGCTTCGTCAATGCGTTCGTGGAGCCAGGCGCAGGCGGCGGGCCAGGCGCCGGCAGCGGTCATGGCCTGGTTCAGCGAGAGCGCCTGCGGGCGCCCTTCGTAGAAGGGCAGGTAGAGTTCCAACACTCCATCAGGCACAATCAGCAGGTCGCCCGGCGCGCTGTGGGCCGCCAGCGCCGCCGCCCTTACCCGTTGCAGGTCGCGAGTGGCGTCGCCGCGACGGATAACGGCGCCGCCGTTGATCAGCAGCAGTGCCAGCCCGCACGCTAGCAGCAGCGCCGGCCAGAGATGAGACAGAGGACGATCCGTAGCGGGCGGGCAGGCGGCCAGGACGACCAGCAGGTAGAACGGGGGCAGACTGGCAATCCAGAACTCGATGTTCTCAGGCTCCCACCAGATAAAGAAGGCGCCATAGACGGCCAGCCAGGTTAACGTGATGGACAGGACGCCCCGGGGCGCGCGCCTGAGGCGCCGGAGGTTCAGCGCCAGCGTCGCCAGCAAGACCAGTCCGATCAGCGCCCCTCCAGGCCGGGCAATCGTGTCTGCCAGGCCCTGCCCCAGCAGCGCGAGTCTTGTCCCGTCTACTGCGCCGCCCCAGTAGCCCGTGGTAGTGTAGCCTGCCGCCCAGCGGAAGAGCGCTTCCCAGGAGCGAAAGCCGCTCACCCCCAGCCCGACCCAGAGATACGCGCCGCCCACTACCAGCGCCAGCGGCGTTGCGTAGGCCAGGAGCAGGACCGGCGCGGCGCGTCGGCGCGTGCTCGCGGCGGGCGGTGTGGTCTGGAGGCCCAGCCACAGGGAGACCAGCGCCGGGAAGCTCAGCAGCACATTGGTCTGGTGGAACAGTATGGCGAGGCCCTGGATTAATCCCAGGCCTGCCGCCGGGAGCTGGGCGGGCCGCTGCGCCAGTTCGAGCATGAGCCACAGCGCGGCAATGAGGAACAGCGCCGCAATGGTGTAGACCTCGACCTCGACGGCGTAGTACCAGTAGGCGTAGCTCCCCCCGAGCAGCAGCGCGCCGAGGGCGGCAGCCTGCCAGCGCCCGCTGAGGCGAGCCAGGAGTATCGCGAACACTCCCACACCAAGGCCGCCGGCCAGGGCATTGGCGGCCTGCAACAGCCGCTCCGCGCTACCCTGCCAGCCCAGACCCAGGGCCACCAGACGTATGCCTGCCCCCAACGGCCCGTAAGCCAGATGGTGGGGATGAAACAGTTCGCGCCAGGGCTTGCGGTCAACATCGAGGATATACGAGAGCGCGTCGAAGGTATGGACGCTGGTGAGTGTCAGCAGGTAGAGGGTGGCGAAGAGCGGTGCGATGAGTAGCAGAATGGTCGCGTATCGGCGCATAGCGCCGGTAGTGTACCATGGTGAATGAAAAAGGGACAAGGGCGGCCACCACGTGCCCCGGGCCATTGTGCCACGGCGCCCTGATGCGCTGCTGGTCCTCACCCCCCCTGCCCCCCTCTCCACCGTTAGGTGGAGAGTTTAAGGGCGGACAGCACATCCGAGCCAACGTGGCTTATACCGCATGGGAACGCCTCCGCGCACGGCTCTGGTCTCCCCTCTCCAGCGAAGCTGGAGAGGGGGAGGGGGT
>FWPV01003427.1_pt1 | contig 35931 bp, 26 predicted proteins | sample 2228371 | NCBI WGS metagenome assembly FWPV01 (sample SAMEA103939776, study PRJEB20133) | metagenome | reverse complement strand
AGGGACGAATAGTGAGTTTCTCTTTTTTCTATCTAAATGAAAAGTATGACATTTTAAAATAAATCAACATAAAAGATTTGATTAAATTTAAAAATTTGAATATAATATAATTAGAGGTAGTTTATGTTAGATTTAAATATTAACCTCGGTGTTACTAATTCTACGAGTCAAAAAGATATATTTGATGTTGCTATAGTTGGAGCTGGTCCTGCTGGTTTAACTGCTGCTATCTATACTTCGAGGGCTTTACTAAACACAGTTGTTTTTGAGAAGCTTGGTGCTGGAGGGCAGGCAGCTATAACTGATCATATTGAGAATTATCCAGGTTTTCCAGAGGGTATAAATGGGTTTGAATTATCTAAGAAGATGGAAGAGCAGGCTAAAAATTTTGGAACAAAGTTTGAATTTCTTGAAATAACAAAAGTTGAAAAGGATTTTAATAAAAATTGTTTTATTTTATATTCTGGGACAAAAGAATTTTATGCAAAGTCTGTAATAATTGCAACTGGAACAACGCCAAAAAAACTTGGTGTAAAAGGAGAAAATGAATTCTGGGGTAGGGGTATTTCAACATGTGCAACTTGTGATGGCTCATTGTATAAGGATAAGATTGTAGCAGTTGTTGGTGGTGGCGATTCTGCTTTGGATGAAGGTATATTTCTTACTAAATTTGCTAAGAAGGTTTATATAATTCATAGAAGAGATGAGTTAAGAGCGGTTAAAATTCTTCAAAAAAGAGCGATGGAGAATCCAAAGATTGAATTTATATTAAATACTATTGTTGAGGAAATAATAGGGGATAATAAAATTCAAAAGATGAAGATAAAAAATGTGAAAACTGGTGAAAATTCTTTTCTTGATATAGATGGGCTTTTTATATATATCGGTTTAGAGCCAAATACTCATATGATAGAACATGTTAATAAAGATGAAAGCGGATATATTATAACGAATGACAATCTTGAAACAAACATACCAGGCCTTTATGTCGCGGGGGATTGCAGGTATAAAGTATTAAGACAGGTTTCAACAGCAGTTGGAGATGGAGCAATTGCTGCACATAATGTAGAAAAATTTTTAGAAAAATTAGAATGTAGTTTAAATTCTTAAAAATGGGGTTTTTATGAAGTCAGATGAAATCAGGCAGAGTTTTTTAGATTTTTTTAAGAGTAAAGGACATACAATAGTTCCAAGTGCTTCTTTAATACCAGAAAATGATCCTTCACTTCTTTTTACTAATGCTGGAATGAATCAGTTTAAGGATGTTTTTTTAGGGGTTGGTAAAAGAGAATATAAAAGGGCAGCGGATACTCAGAAATGTATGAGAGTTTCAGGTAAACATAATGATCTTGAGGATGTAGGAAAAGATGGATATCATCATACATTTTTTGAAATGCTTGGTAATTGGTCCTTTGGTGATTACTATAAAAAAGAAGCTATAGAATGGGCATGGGAGTTGCTTACAAGGGTATGGCATCTTCCAAAAGATAAACTTTATGCTACTGTCCATCATACTGATGATGAGGCTTTTGAATTGTGGGGTGAAGTAACTGATATTGATAAAACTCATATTCTAAAGTTTGGTGATAAGGATAATTTCTGGGAAATGGGGGCAACTGGACCATGTGGGCCCTGTTCAGAAATACATATTGATAGAGGAGAAGAAGCCTGTGATAAGAAGCACATACCAGGACACAAATGTTCTGTAAATGGTGGTTGTGCGAGGTTTATTGAACTATGGAATCTTGTTTTTATACAATACAATAGAAATGAAGATGGAAGTTTAACTCCTCTTCCAGCAAAGCATGTTGATACGGGAATGGGATTTGAAAGAATAACAAGTGTTATCCAGAAAAAAATTTCAAACTATGAGACAGATATTTTTAGTCCTATAATATCTGGTATAGAAAATCTTTCTGGAAAAAAGTTTGATAAAAATAATGAAACTCCGATGAGAGTCATTGCTGATCATATAAGAACACTAACCTTTGCGATGTCTGATGGTGTTATGCCTTCAAATGAAGGTAGAGGATATGTAATTAGAAAGATTTTAAGAAGAGCAATTAGATATGGAAAGTATCTTGGTTTTGAAGAACCATTTTTATATAAACTATCATCAAGTGTAGTTGACAAATATGGACATGTTTTTCCAGAAGTTAAAGATAGAAGTGAGATGGTTAAATCTTTAATATATTCAGAAGAAGAAGCTTTTTATAAAACTATTCATAGAGGACTTGACAAATTAAATGAAATAATTGATAGATGTCATAAAGAAGATAGAAAAGTAATTTCTGGAGAAGAGATATTTTTACTTTATGATTCTCTTGGCTTTCCTATTGACTTTATTGAAAGTGTAACCGAGGATGAAAAAATAACCCTTGATAAACAAGGTTTTAATAAATTAATGGAAGAACAAAAGGAAAGGGCAAGAGCAAGTTGGAAAAACGATGCTGTAAATATAGAAATTCTTAAGGGTAAAAGTTTAGCTACAAAATATACAGAAAATTATGTAGAAGATTCTGAAATTATCTTCATTATAGGAAACGATAAGGAAAAAGGTGAGTTAAAAGAGGGAGAAAGTGGAGTTATAATTACGAAGGAAACTCCATTTTATGGTGAAAAGGGGGGACAGGTAGGAGATAAAGGTAAAATAATAAAAGGAGAGGCTGTATTTGAGGTTATTGATACTAAAATATATGAAGATTCTTATCTCCACATTGGTAAAGTTATAAAAGGTGAATTTAGTATTAAAGATAGAATTAAACTTATTGTTGATGAAGAGAGAAGAAAGGCTATAGCAAGAAATCATACTGCTACACATTTGTTACATAAAGCTTTGAAGAAGGTTTTAGGTGAACATGTTGCTCAAGCCGGCTCTCTTGTTGGTCCTGATGGTTTTAGGTTTGATTTTACGCATTTTAAGGCTTTAACTCTTGATGAGATTGAGAAGGTTGAAAATGAAGTTAATTCTGCAATTCTTTCCAATTTTGAAGTAACAATCTCATATATGCCTAAAGAGGAAGCAATAAAGAGTGGGGCGGTGGCTATTTTTGAAGAAAAATATGGGGATATAGTTAGGATTGTTGAAGTTAAGGAATATTCAAAAGAACTCTGTGGAGGTTCTCATGTAAAAAGAACAGGAGATATAGGTTTATTTAAGATTATTTCTGAAAGTTCTATTTCTGCAGGAACAAGAAGAATAGAGGCTATAACAGGTTTTTCGTTTCTTGAAAATTATAGAAAAAATATAAATATACTTGGGGAATTGTCATCTATACTTAATGTGAAAATGGAAGGAATAACTGATAAAGTTAAAATTTTACTTGAAGAAATGAAATCAAAGGATAAAAAAATAAACGAACTTACAAAAGAAATATTAAAAAATGAACTTGACAAAATTATAGAAAAAAGCGAAAATTACAGTGGAATAAAAATAGTAGCTGAAATTGTTGATAAAACATCAAAAGAGCTTGTTGATATTACTGATTTGTTTAAAGAGAAGGTTGATAAAGGAGTTATACTTCTTCTTTCAAGAAATGAAGATAAAGTAAGCATAGTTTGTGGAGTTACAAAGAATATTACTAATATAGTAAAAGCAAAGGACATAGTGTCAAATGTTGCAAAGTTTTTAGGTGGTGGTGGTGGTGGAAGAGATGATTTTGCACAGGCTGGAGGAAAAAATATAGATAAGATAGAAGATGGTTTAAAACTTGGTAAAAATTTAATAATTGAAAAATTTTCATAAGTTAAGAAATTTTATATATTTCCGATAAAAAATAAAAAAGTGCAAGGAGTAATATATGCCAGAACCGGATGATATTCAAATAGAAGAAGAGGGTGCTCCACAAGAAGAGCAAGCACAACCAAAAGGTGGATTTTCAGTAGGTAAACTTATAGAATGGCTACTTTCTAATATGATTCCTATTATTGTTGCGGTAGTTTTGGCTACAGTTATTTCTTTTTTGATGATAAGAGGTAGTTTGAGTAAGAAACAGGAAGAGGAGTATAAAACTGTTAAACTTGCACCTAAACCTGAACCTTTAATGATATTTAAACTTGACGAATTCAGAATAAATACAGCAGATGTTGATGAAACGCATTTTGTTAGATTAAGAATTAATCTGGGATATAATGCAAAGAATAAAAAGCTTTCAGCTGAATTAGCCCAGCGAATTGAACAGATAAGAGATATAATAATAAGGATTTTGAATTCAAAAGAAAAACAGGATATTGATGAACCAATAGAAAAAGAAGAATTAAAAGAAGAGATCAAAAAACAAATAAATAATATACTTTCTTCTGGAGAAATAGAAGAAATATATTATGATGAGTTTGTAATTTCGTAAAAATTAAAATAGAAGGTTAAAATATGACTGAAATTCTTTCTCAGGATGAGATTGATGCATTATTGACAGCTGTGTCAAGTGGTGAAAGTTTTCCTACAACTGAAGCTGCTCAGCCTTCAAAACCAGCGGTTGGACAAAAAAGGGAAAAGAAAAGACTTAAGGTTTATGATTTTAGGAGACCAGATAAGTTTTCTAAGGATCAAATAAGAACACTCCAGATGATGCATGAAACCTTTGCTCGTTTAACCACTACATCACTATCAGCTCAGTTAAGAACACTTGTGCATGTGCATGTTGTTTCTGTTGATCAGCTTACATATGAAGAATTTATAAGGTCTATACCTTCTCCAACAACACTTGGAATTATAAATATGGATCCATTAAAAGGAAGTTCTGTTATAGAACTTGATCCAAGTATTACATTTGCAATTATAGATAGACTTTTTGGTGGTAAGGGAGAATCTTTAAAAACGAATAGGGAATTAACAGATATAGAATTGTCAGTTATAGAAGGTATAATTGTTAGACTTCTTGGTAACTTAAGAGAATCATGGGCAAACGTTATAGACTTAAGACCAAGGCTTGGAAATATTGAAACTAATCCTCAATTTGCTCAGATAGTTCCACCAAATAGCATGGTTGTGTTAACTACATTTGATACGAAGGTTGGTGATGTTGAGGGAATGATGAATTTCTGTATTCCTTATATTACTATAGAACCTATAATAAATAAACTGTCTGCACAATACTGGTATTCAAGTATCAGGAAGGGTATAACAACAGAAAATCTTGAGTTAATTAAAGAACAAATAGAGGACATACCTACTCAGGTTGTAGTAAAACTTGGTGAAACAGAGTTAAAGTTTAGAGAAATATCTCAAATAAAAGAAGGAGATATTATAAGACTTGACAATCCAGCAACTTCGCTTGCTGAGGTTATTATAGGGAATAGCGTTAAGTTTAGAGGTAAACCGGGAGTTGTTGGGAAGAGAAGAGCACTTCAGGTTCAAGAAGTTATTTCTACGATTACAGAAGATATGCTTCAGGATATTTTGATGGGTGATCAGGAGTGATTTTTCTAAAATGATTATCTTTTTTTCCGATAAGCATATTAGTATAATTAATAATCTTTAAATCAAAAGAGGAGGCATAATATGAGTGATGGAACTCTTTCTCAAGATGAAATAGATGCATTATTGCAAGGTACAGATGAATTAATGACGGAAAGTTTGGGGGATTCCTCTATTGCCGGTTTCGGTGGTGGAAGGAGTGTCTCTGCCGATGCTTTAACTGATAATGAAAAAGCTAATCTGGGAGAAATATTAAGAGATGTTGGCACTGCACAGGCGAATGTTATTTCAACATTAACAGGTTTAAATTGTACATTTGGTTCTCCTTTTGTAGATACTGCCTCTGTTGATAATGTAAAAAAAGATCTAAAAGGGAAGATTTTAGTAGCAAGAGTTGCGCTTACTGGTGGAGTTAATGGGGAATGGACTTTTGTTATACCGGAGAAAAGTGTTCTTTCTATTTCGAATGTTTTAATTGGACAAGAAGATAATACAGAACTCACAGATTTAATAAAAAATACATTTTCGGAAGTTATTACTCAAATGGTTAGCTCGATGGTCTCTGTAGTTTCTGAAAAAATAGGTAGGCAGATAACCCCCGGAATACCAAATGTTGAAGTTTTGAACGATGCTTCAGCTTTTGCTCCAGCCGGCGGACAATTTTTTGCAAGACTTAGCAATCTTTTCAATCTTCAGGATAAAGGGAATTTGAAGTTTTTCTCTATTATTCCTGTTGCAATGGCAAGGAATATATCAAATACCTATAATGCAGCAAAAAATGTAGCAACAGCTCAGTTCTCTGGTCAACCTGTACAGCAAATGGGCGTACCTATAAAGAATGTAGCTTTTGAACCATTGCAAATGGGTGTTGCTTCAGAAGGAATGGGAAATATAGCACTTCTTCTTGATGTCCCAATGAGAGTTACTGTAGAGCTGGGTAGAACAGAGATGACTATAAAAGAAATTTTAGGGCTTGGTGAAGGTTCTATTATCGAGCTTAATAAGCTTGCAGGTGAACCAGTAGATATTCTTGTAAATGATAAGCTAATAGCACAGGGAGAAGTTGTTGTTATAGATGAAAACTTCGCAGTGAGAGTAACAAAGATAGTAACACCTATGGAGAGAATTTTTGAAGGTGAAGGGAAGATCTAATTAATGTACAGAACTATATATGGGCCTGTTCCTTCTAGAAGATTGGGTATTTCTTTAGGCATAGATATTGTGCCTCATAAGGTTTGTTCTTTTAATTGTATATATTGTGAATGTGGAAGAAATACAGTTTTAACTAAAGAAAGAAAGGATTTTTTGCCCGTAGACATTGTAGTTGAGGAAATAAGAGATTATTTATCAAAAAATCCACCTCCAGATTATATTTCTATTTCTGGATCAGGTGAACCTACTCTTCATTCAAGGTTGGGAGAATTGGTTTTAAAACTTAAAAAAGAATTTATTGATACAAAACTTGCTTTAATAACAAATTCCAGTCTTCTTGATGATAAAAAGGTGAGAGAAGAAATTTATCCTGTTGATCTGGTTCTACCTTCACTTGATGCGGCAACAGAACTTGCATTTAAAAAAATCGATAGACCAATTCATTCTATTAAGTTGGAAAATATTATTGAAGGTATAGCAAATCTTGTAAAGGAGATGAAACAAATCTCTAAGGAAAAACAAATCTGGCTTGAAGTATTCATAGTAGAAGGAATAAATACTGATGAAAAAAATATTTCTGCTTTAAAAGAAGCTATTTTATTTATCAAACCAGATAGAGTGCAATTAAATTCCCTTGATAGACCGGGGACAGAAGATTGGGTGAAAGGGGCACCTTATTCGCTACTTGAGAAAATTAAAGAACAATTAGCTTTGCCAGAGGTAGAAGTTATAACTAAGTTTAAACATAGAGAGGAAATAAAACATTATAGAAGTGATATTGAGAGCACTATTCTTGAAATTGTAGAGAGGAGACCGTCAAGAATAGAAGATTTAGTAGAAGTAACTGGTATATCTGAGAGTGAGATTAGAAAATATCTGGAAATTTTAATTAATGAAAAGAGAATAGTTCAAAAAGTTATGGCAGATAATGGAAATTATAATGTTTTTTATATTTTGATAAGATAGAGGTGAAAAAGTTAAAATGAAAGATGTTCAAAGTGAAAGAGATTTGAGAAATATAGCTATAAAAAAAGTTGGTGTAAATAATGTAAAATATCCTATCAGTGTAATCAATAGAGAAAAAGAGATAGTTTATACAGTTGCTACTATAAATATGTATGTAGATTTACCTCATCATTATAGAGGCACTCATATGAGTCGCTTTTTGGAAGTGATTAGTAAGCATAATGTGAATCTTAATTTGCAAAATCTTGATAATATTTTAAAAGATATAAGGAAAAAGTTTGAATGTGAGAAGGCTCATCTCGAAATTAGTTTTCCATATTTTATAAATAAAAAAGCTCCGGTATCAAAGATTTCTTCTCCTCTTGAATATGAATGTAAGGTAGAATGCGAACTTGATAGCTCAGAGAAACTCAATCTCATTACAGAAGTAAGGGTCCCAGTTACGACATTATGTCCCTGTTCTAAAGAAATAAGTGAAGTCGGAGCACATAATCAAAGAGCTGAAGTTATAATAAGGGTTAAAGCCTCAAAACTTGTTTGGTTTGAAGAGTTAATAGAGATAGCTGAACGTAGTGCTTCAAGTCCTATTTATACATTGTTGAAAAGGAATGATGAAAAATTTGTTACAGAACATGCATATAAGAATCCAAAATTTGTTGAGGATGTTGCAAGAGATGTTGTTTTGAATTTAAGGAAGGACGATAGAATTCTTTATTATTCTGTTGAAGTAATAAGTTATGAGTCAATCCATAAGCATAACGCTTATGCTTGCATATATGAGGAGATTAAAAGATGAAAATAGAGTTTACAAAAACAACTTCAGCAAATACTTCAAAAAAAACAAATTTTAAAAAAGAAAATAAAGTTAATTTTAAGGAATTGTTAAACAGGGTAAGTGAAGAAGAAGTTTATCTTGACGAGTTGAATGTTGAGGACTTAACAGGAGAAGATATTACTGAACTTGCTTCTTTTGTAGAAAAATTAGGAGAAAAACTATCAGATAGTCCAACACTTGAAAATTTTTATTCTTATAAAAAGGCTATAAAATTTCTTGTTGAGTTAGCCAAGAAAAATTTTGAATCAAAAGAAACCATCTCAAGAATTTCTTTTTCAAAACAGAAATTATATAAGACTATAGAAGTTATTGACGAAAATATTGCAAAAATAGCTTCTATGATTTTAAATCAAGAAAAGAATAGAATATCATATCTAAATCTTGTTAATAATATTAAGGGACTTATAATAGATTTGATGCTATAAATTTTGACTAATTAACTAAAATAAGTTATAATTTTCTTTCTTAAATTGTGTTTTAATAAGGTTATTGATGAAAAAAGATGTAAAACTGATTATCTTTGATTTAGGAAATGTGGTTTTTAAAATCGATTCAAATAGAACTTTTAAGTATTGGTCCCATCTTTCTGATTTACCAGTTGATTTTTTAAGAGATAAGTTTTTTTCTGATGGAGATTATGATTCCTATGAACTTGGTGAACTTTCAGAAGATCGTTTCAGAAAAGGGTACAATAGAAAAATAAATTTTAACCTTTCAAGAGATGATTTTAACATTGGAATGAACTTAATGATAGCTGGATTAAATGATGGTATAAAGGAAATTCTTCAAAGTTTACAGGATAAAATTTATCTTTCAGTATTGAGTAATACAAATAAAACTCATGAAAAGTATATACTTCAGGTTTTTTCATATATCATGATTTATTTTGATAAACTCTTTTTATCTCATCGAATAAAATGTAGAAAGCCAGAAGAAAAGGCTTATCAAACAGTTTTGAATTTCTTTAAAGTTAAACCAGAAGAAACTATTTTTTTTGATGATCTTATAGAAAATATTGAAGTTGCAAACCGTCTGGGGATACAGTCCTATCTAATTAAAGATAATGATATCAGTATAATAACTGAAGTTCTAAAAAAAGATAAGTTTATTTAAATCTTTTCTTGCAATATTTTTTTGTTATAAATATAATTAACCTATCAATAATACTCAAATATTTTGCGATTAAATTATGATGTTAAGGAAGGTAAAGTATGAAAATTATTTTAAATTTGTTTTTTGTTTTTTCCCCTTTAATTTTATTTGCTAATTTTAAATACTTTCCAAAATTATACCAAATAAAGACAAAATATTTTGATATTATCTATTCTGAAAGTTCAAGAGAAACGGCTTTTTACATTGCTTCTTTTGCAGATGAAACATTTGAAGAGATTCAGGCTAAACTTAAATCAAAACACAAAGAAAGATTTAGACTTGTTGTTTCTGGAGATGTAGAGGAAGCAAATGGTTATGCAAGTGTTAACCCTTCCTATACTGTTATAGCTATATATAATACCCTACCCCCACTTGATTCTACAGTAGCAAATACGAAAGAATTCTTTAAGAGAGAGTTTTTACATGAATTAACTCATGCTATCTCACTTAATATGAGAAATGATGTTATGGAATTTGGGACAAAAATTTTTGGAAACTGGCTTTATACAGCATCAAGTATGCCTCTTTCGATGATAGAGGGGATAACGGTAAGTTTTGAGAGTCTTGATGGAACAGGTAGAATAAATTATCCTCTTATAAGACAAGAAATTCAGCAGGATATTTATGAAAATAAAGCAAGAACTCCTTCTCAGGCAAACGGGTCTTATGATGGTTATCTTGCGAGGCATAATTTTTATCATTATGGAGGATTTTTTAGTCACTATCTTCAAGAAAAATACGGTATGGAAAAATATGTGAGATTGTGGAAGGCAACTCTTGAACACCCAATTTCTGGTATTGGCGGTGCTATTTATATTAACTCTTCTTTGTGGAGTTTTATGGTTATTGATCAGCTTAAACCTCTTGCAATGCATCCACCACTTCTTATAGAAAATGTGTTTGTTTACCCATTAGTTTTTTCTTCTGTTTATGGGAAATCAATTGATGAAGAATGGAAAGAGTTTCTTTCTTATGTGAAATATAAAGGTGAATTACAAGAAAATACTAATACTCTAATAAGTAGAGGTTTTTTAATTGAGTATCCGGTTATTTTTAAAGATAAACTATATTTTATAGATCATGGAGATGAGGGTATAGTAGAAATTGATATTAAAACAAAAAAAGTTGAATACATTTATAAAGGGGAAGGAATAAATTCTATTTCTCTTTCTGAAGATGGTAAATATCTTCTTGTTAACAGGACTCATTTTTATAGCAGGAAAAATGAAATATTAAAGATTTATACTAGAAAATTTGATATTTCAAAAAGAAATTTTGTAGGTAAAAAATTAGAAGGAGTAAGAGAGACATCATTTTTTGGCAATAAAATTTTAGCTATTAAGTTAAGAAAGCATTTCACAGATCTTGTTATTATAGATGAAAAAGGAAATATAGAAATTCTTTTGAAAGGAAACGAAAATATAATTATTGGTTCACCACATAAACTAAATGAAAATGAAATAATATTTTTAATGAATTATAAAGGAAACATGCAGATTGGAAAAATAAATGTGAATACAAAAGAAGTTTATATATTAAAATCTGAGTTTAAATTTCTAAGAAATTTAAGTGTATATGATAATAAGATTCTATTTTCTTATAATAATGGTGAGGGATTTTATAAACTTGCATACTATGAGAAAGAAAATATTTATTTTAGTGATATAAATTACTCGGGTGGTATGTTTTATCCTATGATTAAAGAAGAAAATTTGTATTATGTAGGAAAATTCTCAGAAGAAGATAGGTTTTTAGTTTTTTATGAAAAAGAAAAATTAAAAAAACAAATAGTTAAATGGGAATCTTTTACACTTGAAAAGGATAAAATAGAAGAATATTCTTCTAAGTTTTTGTCAGAAGAAAAAGGATATAATCCTTTTTTTGATTTACTTCCACATGCATGGATACCATATATTAGCTTTCAAGGAGAAAGTCTAGAGAAAGGTGTTGATGGCTTTGGACTTATGATGTATCTTACAGATCCATATAGATTTAATTCTATAAGATTGACAGGGGTTTATAATACACTTTTAAATTTTCCAAATCTTGAAATGAGATGGGAAAGCTCAATGTTTCCAATTCATTTTTCTATTCTTGCTTATGATAAAGCAAATTATGATTTCGATTTCCTTGATTATTTAAGATCTTCTGGTGGGATAGTTGATATGTGGTTGGTGTTTAATTCAGATTCTCCAAATAAGTATTTAAAATTAGGTGAGAGTGTTTTATACAATCAAACTTTAATTGATTTAAAATATGTTTTAAATCAATCTACGGTTCATCTTTCTCCTTATGAGTGGGATTTTGTTTATAATAGATATATTGTTTTAAGTACTTATGCTAAACTTGCAATGTATTCCATGTATCATCCTTATAAACTTTATGATGGGATGAGAGGGTTTGAAGTTAATTTATACTATGATTATTATAAATCTCTTACAAATGACCTTGGGATAGATACAAATACATATAAGATTGAGGCGGGGTTTGAATATTATCCATATTATATTCCTTTGATAGTAAATCTTTCAGGGGGATATAGTATGGAACGCTCTTTTAGATTATCTAGGAATATAAGGTTTGATGAAAACCATTTTCTTAAAATGAAAGAATATATATCAAATAAAATTGTATATAATTGGTATATTTCAGGTGATGTGAGTGTTAGATTAATTAATTTTGAGATTCAACAGGGACCAACATTTATACCATTTTTGTTTTTTAATAGGATATTTCTTACAACAGGTTACAGAAATGCATATCTTGAAGAAGATTATTATCACACAGCTTATGGGAGGATAAATCTTGTTATGCCTATGCTTGGGGGATCTGGAGGGCTTTCTTCATATAAATTGACTTTGTTTTTTGAGACATATTATGCTATAAACGATAATAGATTTGGGTATAACTGGAGTATTGATTTTTTGAAACAATTTGATATTGAATAATTGTTTCTGGAGGCATTTATGAAAAAAAATAATTTAATCTTTTCAATTTTAGTTTCAATAATATTATTTATTTCTATTTTTATTTTTTTAAATTCAAGTGTATTATCAACAAAGATTTTTGATAGTGAATTTAAGTTTAATAGTCCATATCTTGTAGATAGTGATAATGATGGAAATATATACTTACTTGATAATCGTTCTAAAAGAATTACAAAAGTTGATAGAAATGGAAATGTAAATTTTTTTATAGAAGGGGGGAAAAGAAATAAAGAAGATATTTATCTTGTTCTTGATATGAAGGTTCATGATAAATATATATATGTAGTGAATGTAATTGTAGATTTAGTAGATGGATATGCAGGAGTATATGAGATAAAAAGATACAAAAACAATGGAAAATATGATAAAACTTTATTTAAATATGTTAGAAGTAAAGAAGAAAGATTAGGTAGGGAAGCTGAAATAATAGCTGGTACATTGCAAATAGTTGACAACAATCTTTATTTTGTTTTTTATAAGAAAGATACCGGAAGTGTATTGTATAAGCAAAACATTAATACGGGTGAAAAGGTTTCGGTAATTTCTATTCCTGAAAAAATTTCAGCAATTTCTATGAGTGGTACTGAACCCGGTAATATCTATTTCACTAAACTTAATGGAAAAATATATAGAATAGAAAAGGATGGCAGTTTAAAAGAATATTCTTTATATCCAAAAGTAAGTTTAAAGGCTCCTTGGGGTATTAATTTTGATAAAGATGGAAATATTTATATTTCTGATATAAAATCTCAGAGTATATATAAAGTTTTTAAAAATAATAAAGTTGAAGAGTTCACTTCGTTTGAAAGAATAAAAAAAGAAGGATATCGTGTAGATAATGTCATATTAAGATATTTTTCTATTAATCCTAAAGGTTCTAATTTACATATAGTAGATGAATATAACAATTCTATTCTGGTTTTTTCAAAAGATGGGAATCTGGAAAATATAATGCAAATGGCAAGAGTTCCTTTAAGTTTTATTTTATATAGAATATTTTTATGGATATTAGTTGTTCTTGATTTTCTACTAATTATATTTACTTTCTGGTTTTTATATAATAATGTAATAAAAAAGAGAATATCATTAATAGTAAAAATGATTTTCACTCTTATACCTATTGTTATTTTATCTATCATTATTATTTCTTTTAGAATTTATAACGATCTTTATAAAAGACAGGCAGAAAGTTTATATAACAATGTCGCAATGATAGCACAAATTGCATCTGAAAAGATAGATGGGGATGCACTTGAAAGAATAACTGAACCAAGACATTTTATGAATAATGATTATAATAAAATATTAAATCAGATGCATGCTATAATGAATGATAATGCGGATCCGTGGAATGCTCTTCCTTATTCAAGAATTTATAAAGTCTATAATGGACTTTTTTATATTACATGTGATTGGTCTTCAAGATATGGAGTTTTTTATCCTTATCCTTATGCAACAGATGTTCATAAAAAAGCTTTTTATCAGGGAGAGATAGGTTATACAAGATATACAGACTTTGATAGTGATCTCATAGTAGGAGTTGCTCCTATTAAAAATAGGAATGGTAAAATAGTAGGAGTTTATGAAGTTATTATTGATGGTTATGTAATGGATGAAGTTGATACTATATTTAAAACTCAGTTATATCAAGGTCTTACTGTTTCTATTATTATCTTTCTTGCTATTTCTATTGGATTTATTTTATTACTTATGATGTCGTTAAGAAAATTAAGAGATGCTATAAGAAATATTTCAAGTGGAAAATGGGATACTACTATTAATATAAAAAGTAATGATGAAGTTGGAGACCTAGGGAAAGGTTTTAATATCATGGCTGGTTATATAAGAAATTATATTAATGAAATAACAGAACTAAACAAGGTCTATTTTAAATTTGTTCCAAATGAATTTTTGAAGTTTTTAGGTAAATCAAATATTGTTGATTTAAGGCTTGGGGATCAGGTACAAAGAGATATGTGTATACTGTTTTCTGATATTCGTTCTTTCACAAGTTTGTCTGAGACAATGTCTCCAGAAGATAATTTTAATTTTATTAATGCTTATTTGAGAAGAGTAGGACCTCTAATAAGGCACCACCATGGTTTTATTGATAAATATATCGGAGATGCGATAATGGCATTGTTTCCAGAAAAAACTGAAGATGGCTTACTTGCTGGAATAGATATGAGAAAAAAACTTTTTGAGTATAATGAAAAAAGAAAGAGTAAAGGTTATGTTCCAATTGATATAGGTGTAGGAATAAATAGTGGAAGAATAATGCTTGGTATAATTGGCGAAGAAGAAAGAATGGATGGAACAGTTATTTCAGATAGTGTTAATCTTGCTTCAAGGCTTGAAGGGTTGACAAAACAATATGGGGCAGGAATTGTAATCAGTGAGAATGTAGTCAATGGAATAGAGAATTTTGAAAATAAATATTCTTATCGTTTTCTTGATAAGGTTAAAGTTAAAGGTAAAACAAAACCTATTTCTATATATGAAGTGATGGATGGTTCCTTAGAAGAAGAAAAAAAATTAAAAGAAAAGACAAAAGATGATATGATGAAAGCTATAGAATTTTATCATAATAAAGAACTTGAAAAGGCATTAAAATTGTTTAGCAAAATTCTTAAAGAAAATCCAAATGATAAAGCTGTTTCTCTATTTATAAAGAGATGTGAAAACTATTTGAAGTATGGTTTGCCAGAAGGATGGGAAGGAGTTGAGGCTCTCTCGGAGAAATAGTTATGAGAGAAAAACTTATTTTACATACTTGTTGTGCACCATGTTTTTCTCAGAGTTTTATGGTGCTTAATGGTTTAGATTCATATGAGAAAGTATTGGATGAAAAACCTGATTTTGATATATTAGTTTTCTTTGATAATCCTAATATATTTTCAAAAGAAGAATATTTAAGAAGAAAAAATGAATTGATAAAACTTTTAGATATTTTTTATAAAGAGTACAAAATTAATTCTGAACTTTTGCCAGATGATTATGAAACTAGAAGAAAAGATTGGAAAGTTTTAACAGAAAAATATGCTAATGAACCGGAAAAAGGTTTAAGATGTATTTTGTGTTATGAATATAGACTTATAGAAACATTTAGATTGGCAAAAAAGTATAATATAAAAAATGTAGCTACAACTCTTACCTTAAGTCCTCTTAAGAATACAAGTAAGATAAATGAAATAGGAGATAATTTAGGAAAAGAATATAATATAAATTACTTAAAAAGTGATTTTAAAAAAAATGATGGCTTTAAAAAATCAATTGAAATATCGAAAAAGTATAATATTTATAGGCAAAGTTTCTGTGGCTGTGAGTGGTCAATAAGAAAAAGAGATTAAGACAATTATTTCAAGGAGGAAGGCTTGTTTATTTATGGTACAAATTCTATAATTGAGGCTTTAAGAGAAAGAATAGAGCTTAGCTCTATTTATATTGATAAAACAAAGAAGAAAAAGTTTTTTTCTATTGTTAAAGAAGCAGAAGGTAGAGGTTTGAAAATTAACTATACTTTTGAAAAAGAGATAGAAAAGTTATCTCACTCGCAAAAACATCAGGGTATATGTGCTGAGATAAAACTACCAGATAACATTATAGAAGATGAGAATAATTTTACATTTACTGAGGAAATGAAAAAAATACTAATACTTGATGGTATAACTGATACTGGCAACCTTGGAGCTATTATTCGTTCGGCTCTTTTACTTAAGGCAGATTTGATTATTCTTCCAAAGGACAATTCTGCAAGGATAACTCCTCAGGTGATAAAATCTTCAGCAGGAGCAGTATATAAACAAAAAATATTGTATGTAAATAACTTAAATACAACAATTATTAGTTTAAAAGAAGAGGAGTATTCTATTTTAGGTTTTGCAGGAGAGGGAGAAAAAAATATTACAGATTTCAATACTATGGATAAGATTGTTTGTATAATTGGTAGTGAACATAAAGGATTAAGAAAATCAACAAAGAAACTTTGTGATGAATTGGTCAAAATACCTACTACAGGGAAGCTTGATAGCCTTAATGCTTCTGTTGCATCTGCTATAGCAATGTGGGAATTATTTATGAAGGGAGATAGATGCTAAGAAAGATTGTATTTTTCTTTCTTCTGAGTGTTCCAATTTATTCGATTGAACTTGATTTTTTAGACCAGTTACAAAAACCTTATTACCTTTTGTTAAGAGATTGTTTAAAAGATGAAGTTTTAGAAATTGATAATTATAGTTTAAAAAATAGAAATACCTCTCTTGGTTCTCTTATAAAGATTTTTACCATTCTTGCAAAATATAATAATAAGCCAATAAATATTTCAGAGAGTTATCAATGTAAAGGGTTTAAAGCAACTGATTATAGTGTCTGCTGGCTTAAGAATGGGCATGGTTATATTTCCCTTCTTCCAGCATTTGCTGTTTCGTGTAATTCTTATTTCTATTTTTTTTCAAGGGAAATAGATTTTGATTTGTTTATAAATGTTCTTAGAGATTGGGGACTATATTATGGATTTGAGAATAAAGGAAGACAGATTCTTAATAGAGAAGAACAAATTGCTTCGATGATAGGAAAGAACAATTTTATAAAAATAAAGCCAATAGATTTTTTTAATGCTATGGAGATGTTACTACTTAAGAAAAAGAGAATACCAGAGGATTTATATAATTTGATTTATACTGGAATGAGGATGGTTTATGTAAATGGTACTGTAAAAGAAGTTAGAGAAAAACTTGATTTATCTTCAGAAGTAAATATTATCTGTAAAACAGGTACAGGTCAATATGAAAAAGACGGCAAGGTTGATATTAAAAAAGTTAATGGTTTCTTTATTGGTCTACTTGATAACAGGTATTTATGTTTTGTTATGATAGAAGAAACACGGGGAATTGAGGCAGCAAAAATTGGGCTTATGGTTTTTAAAGAAATTCTTTCTGTATATTGAATTTTAATTCCAATAATGATAAAATTTAGATAGGAGAGTAATATGAAAAAATATTTATTTTTGTTTATTTTTTCTTTTTCTATTTGTTTTGGAATTGAAATTCCAGAATTTTATGAATTTTTGTATGTTAAGAATTTTAGATACTTAAAAAGAAGTGTGGGGCAAATATATTTTAAGAGTATTGATAAGAAATATGTTGATTACTTGTTTGATTATGTTTTGTCTTTCAATTCTTCAGTTTATGATGAAATTGAAAAATTTTCAAAAATTCTTGATGGACCTGCTTATAAAATATTAACGGATACATTTTATATTATTAAGACAAAGAATGGAAACATATTTTTAATTGAATTTGATCAAAATAAAAAAGCCAAATTAATTCAAAAATTTCTTGATGCGGCAAATGCAAAAACTACCTTGAATGGATATTATATTGCAACTTATAAAAACACTATTGTTATCTCATCGGTAAAGGAACTGGCTTATAACTATAAAAATTTAAAAAAGCCAGTAAATACTCAATTGGAAATAGTTTTTAGGAATGCTCCGGATATAATATATTCAAAGAGTAGTGAAACTCTAATTGGTGGTGGAGTTGATGAACTTCTTGTTGAAAAAGAGGAAAAAAAGAAGCTATTTGGGAAGAAAGAAGTACCACAATTAACATTATCTTTTTATCTAAAAGATAGAAAATTTTCTCTTTTAACTTCACCAGTTTTCGGTAAGGTTACACCTACAATTGACAAAAATATGGTTAGAGGATTTCCGGCAAGCTGGTTATTTATGCTTCATCTTTCAAGGAATCCTTATTATTTTTTAAAGTCTCTTGGTATTGAATCTGTTTTGAGAAAATATGAAACTAATTTTATGGAAACTTTTTATGATGAATGTGCTTTTGGATATAGAGTGAACGATGGAAAGGCAGATTTTTTGATTGCTATGAGGATGAAGAAAGATTTTGATAAGATTGATAACTTTATGCAAAATTTATTAGAAGGATTTATTTTACCAGTAAAAGAAAAAAGAACATGGGTTATAAAAAAATATAAGGAAAATAGAATATTTTTTAATAATTATAATGAAATAGTATATTTTGTTGACGGTTCATATGTATTTTTAGCAAGTAATATAAAAATGATAACTGAAATGATTGAGACAAGAAAAGGTAAATCAAGAATAATTGTAGATACAGAGGCTTCAAAGAGTTTTGCAAATTATTATAAAGATAATTTTGGAGTTTTTGTTTTTAATTTTTCTTCTTTAAGTGAAGATTTTTTTTATTCGATGAGAGATAATTACCATATGGTTTATAGTGAAGATATAGAAAATTATTCAAAATGGTTTAGTTCTCTTGGGACAATTACTGGAGTTGGAAAATTTGATAAAAATTTGTTAAGGTTTGATTTTTCAATAAGATAGGAGGGGTAAGATGAAAAAGTATATTTTATTTTTTATTTTAATATATGTAAATCTTTTTTCTTTTTATCTTTCAACTGAGAAAAGTTTTTCACCGGATGAAAATGCAAAAATAAAAATAGAAAGTTCATATGAAAGTTTGGTGAATGTCAGACTATATAAAATAGATGAGGAAGAAGTTTTTCTTTCATCGGCAAAAGAGCTTGATAGAATATACTTTGGTGATGAAAATATAAAGAATAATCCGACATTTTTGTTGTTTAATTATCTTAACAAAGTGAAAGGCTGGACAAGAGAGTTAGGTAATAGAATTTTTCAAAAGTACGAAGTTCTAAATGAAGTAAAGTCAAAAAATTTAGAAATTTTAGCAAAAAAATACTATCCCGATAAAAAAGTTTTTGAGAAACTCAATTATCCTATTGTTAAGGAACTTACTCTTGATTTAAAAACAAATATGTCATCATGGTCTTACAGCATGATAGATTTTGGTAAACTTAGCAGTGGACTTTATCTGGCTGAGGTTTTTGGTGAGGACTCAATCGCATATACTCTTATTTTAGTTAGTGAAAATGCTTTAGTTGTTAAGAAGAGTGATGAAAATCTCTTTATGATTATGGTTAATAAAAAAACAGGAGAGATTATCCCGGCAGAATTTGAAATTTTTAACTATAGAACAGGAAGAAAAATTTCTAACGGGGAGTCATTGGTTGATAAACCATTTATTTATTCTTACAAAAAAGAAGATGTATCGGATTTTTTGATTTTTGGTAAAACAAAGGGTAAAAAGAAGGAAAAGGTTTTTACTAAATTTTCTGTATTTCCTTCCCCAGATGTTGAAAGAATTGTTTATATTTATACAGATGCACCTGTGTATAAGACTGGTTCAATTGTTAATTTTAAGGTTCTCGTGAGAGACTATAAGGATGGAGGTTATTATATTCCAAAACTTGATAATCTTAAAATTTCTATAGTTGACCCACATGGTTATGAGAGAGAAATTGAAGGTAATTATAGTTTAAGTGATGATGGATTTATATTATCTTCTTATTCTATACCTAAGAATTCTTATAGAGGTATTTATAAAATTTTGTGTAAGATTGGAGATAAAAAGTATATAGGAGAATTTAGAGTTGAGGATTATGTAGCACCAGCCTTTTCTGTTGATGTAACAACACCGAAAAGTGTTATAATAAAAAGTGCCGAAAAGTTTACTTTTACAGTAAGAGCTAAATACTATACAGGTGAGGTTATTAAAAATGCAAATGTTGAGTACGCTATTTTCAGAACACCAATGAGTGAAGACATATTTGAAACTTCAAAGGATGTCTTTGAAGACCCTTCCTATGCTGGTAGGATTGAATTTGTTGCTTCTGGGAAGGGAAAGTTTAATTCTAAAGGCGAGTTTAATGGTAGCTATGATCTGAAAGATTTAGATAGAGATTATATTTACATTGTAAGGGCAAGAGTTATTGATGAATCTTTTTCTCAAAATACTGGAAGTGTAAAGATTAGGGTTGTTGATAGTAACTTGTTTTTAAAGGCAGTTTTTTCAAAATCAGTGTATAAAGTTGGGGAAAATGTAAATCTTAAAGTAATGGCAAAAACAGTAGAAGGTAAAAAGGTTTCTGGACAAAAGATTTACTATAAGGCTATGATTGAAGAAGTAATGAATATTGCAGAAGGTGAAGTAGTGACCGATAAAGATGGCTATGCTTATATTAGTTTTAAAGCAAAAGGAAAAGGCTACCTTACTGTTACTATTTTTGGAAAAGATAAGGAAGGAAATGAAGCTAGCTATACGGTATCTTCGTGGATAGGTGCTGACGGGGCTACATATGCTTATACCTCTGGAAACTTAATTATTGTGTTTGATAAAGAAGAATATGAGGTTGGTGAAAAAGCAAATGTTTTTATAGTTAGTCCTTTTTCAGATGCAATTGCTTTATTAACTTCGGAAAGAGAGAGCATTATGGATTATAAGGTTTTAAAAATGAAGGGCAATTCTGCTCTTATTGAGATACCAATAAAGTCTAATTATACACCTAATTTCTTTTTCTCTGTTTTAATGTTTGTTAATAATGAAATTATTCAACAGACTGTTAAGGTTAAAGTTCCACCAAAGGAAAAGGTTTTAACGATAAATATAAAAGGAGAAGATGAAATTTATTCTCCAAGAAGTGAAGGAAAATTTAATTTGGCAGTAGTTGATTCAAAGGGTAAGGGGGTAGAAGCAGATGTGTCAATTGCTGTAGTAAATGAAGGATTATACTCCTTATTCCCGGAAATAATGCCAGATCCAAGGGCATTTTTCTATTCATATAGATGGAATAGAGTGGTAACATTTAATTCTATTGAATCAAGATTTTATGGTTATTCTAAGAATTTTAGAGAGGACTGGTCACTCAGGATGTATAACAAAAAATATTGGAGTTTTAATGACTTAAGAAGAAATAGATATTTTACTGGAGTTAAAGAAGGAGAAGAAACTCTAACAGAAGAAGATAGTATGGTAAGAAAAGATTTTCGTGATGTTGCATTGTGGATTGGAAGTCTTAAGACAGATAAAAATGGGTTAGCAAGTTTTAAAATTACTTTTCCAGATAATGTTGGGGAATTTAGAATTACAGCTGTAGCATTTACAAAAGATACAAAAGTTGGTAAAAATAGCATAAAAGTTATTTCTAAAAGGGATTTATTTGTAACCTTTAATATGCCACCAAATCTTATAGTTTATGATAAGGCAAAAGGGTATTTAAAAATTGCCAATTCAACTGATAAAAATGAGAATGTTAAACTGGATGTAAATGTAGTTGGGGGTAAAGTAGAACTTTCAAAAAAGGAAATAAATGTTCCAGCAAAAGGAAGTGTTATCGTACCATTTTCTATAGAGCCAGCAAATATTGGAAAAATGAAAATAGGGGTGGTTGCAACAGGTATAAAAACAAAAGATGCTGTTGAGGAAACAATAAATGTTTTACCTGCTACATTTCCTATAGTAAGCTCTGAAAGTAAGACCTTTTCAAAAGGAAGTGCAGTTTTTAATATAAAGATTCCAGATAATGTATTGAAAGATAGTTTTGTCGGGAAGATAGAAATAGTAGAGGTTTTAAATCCACTTAAATCAATATTAGAAGCCCTTGAGTATCTTAAAACATATCCACATGGTTGTGTAGAACAGACTACGAGTTCATTTTTGCCAAGTCTATATGCTATGGAAAGTGCAAATAAGATTAAAATGAAGTTGCCTAAATCTTTTGAAGCTGATAAAGATAAGATTCTAACAGAAGGGGTTAGAAAGCTATCTTCATATCAAAATAGCGATGGTAGTTGGGGATGGTTTGGTGAAGGAAAAGTTGATACATTTATGACAGCATATGTTATGAGTGCTTTGAATTTTGTAAGAAGGAATTATCGGTCTTATCTTGATAATGGTATGTATTATAGAGGTGTTTCTGCTCTGTCTAGGGCAATAGAGAACGAATATTCTATAGATTTAAAGATTTATGGTTTATATGTACTTTCAGAAGCAAATGTCAAAGTAACAACACAGTTGAGAAATCTTTTTGATAACTATAAGAATTTAGAACCATATAGTCTTTCACTTCTTGCCATAGCATGTAAAAATGCCGGACTCGATAAGGAAGCGCTTGAGGTGGTAAACTATCTTGAGAAAATTGCTAAAGAAGATAAAGAAGTAGCATACTGGAGTGGAAAAGGCATTTCCTGGTATGAGAATAATGTGTTTATAACGGCTAATGTTTTAAGAGCATTTGTTAGAATAAAGAGTGATAATGTTATAATTCCTAAAATTCTCAACTATCTGTATAGAGAAAAGAAGAACTTAAGATGGGGTTCTACAATTACTACAGCAAATGTTGTCTATGCATTTTCTGAGTATGTTAACTATGTTGGTGTTGGTAAGGTTAAAGGTGCTTTAGAAATCTATCTTAATAATGAAAAGTTAACATCTTTTGAAATACTTGATGATGAACTTAAAAGTGTATATTTTATTCCTGCTGAAAAGTTGAAACAGGGGATGAATAGTATCAAGATTTCATCTACAGATTCACAGAATTATTTGTGTAGTGTATTAGTAAAATACAATATTGCTGGACTTAATCAACCTATTTTGAAAAATAAGATGTATATTAAGAGAACTTTTTATAAAGTGGATGGTAAAAATTTGATTAAACTTGAGGGTAATGAAAAACTCAATCCAATGGATGTAGTCCTCGTAGAACTTGAGACAAAGGCTGATAAAGAAACTAAATTTGTGGTAATTGAAGATGGAATACCGGCTGGTTTTAGACCTGTATATGAACTAAATGCTTATAATAATCTGGGAGTCAAATTTTTTGATGGTACTGTGCATCATGAATTTGCGAATGGAAAGGCAAATTTATATCTTGATCCAATATCCGTAAATAGTAAAAAATATTATTATCTTATACAGGCTGTTTATCCTGGGAAATATGTAGCGTTTTCACCTTATCTTTATGCTATGTATAATGAAGAAATGAATGCTTCTGATAAGGTTTATGAGTTTGAAATTCTTGAAAAGTAGGGGGTGATTTATGAAGAAAATTTTAATTATTTTGTTGATATCCATATTCATTACTTCTATTAAAATCTATACTCCTTCTGGTGGAATACAAAGGGAAAAGTTGTTTAATTTATTTGTGTCTGATGTTAATGGGCTTTTTAAAATAAACTATAATGGTATAGAATTCTGGGCAAGGAGTGAAAGTTCTTTTTCAAGGGATATGATAGCTTCAAGAGGTTTAAATGTAATTACTGTATCAGACTATCATAGTGTTTATTCTACTAAGGATAGTATTTCTTTTTTTGCAGATGTGCCACCTACAACATTAAAGGTTTTGCTTTTCTGGGATACTGATAATACTGATATGGATCTTCATGTTGTTGAGCCAGATGGTGAGGAATGTTATTATGGGAATAGAAAAACGAAACTCGGTGGTTCTTTAGATGTAGATGTAACGACAGGATATGGTCCAGAAATTTATGTTATGGATTTTGCAAATCCCGGCACTTATGAAATATATATACATTACTATGGAGGAGCAGCTTTAACTGAAGCAACAGTTTATGCAATACTTTATGAAGGTACATCGAAAGAGGAAAGATATCTATTTAAAATGAAACTTACAAAACCAGACGATAGAATATATGTTGGAAAAGTCTATATTAAATAAGTTAGCTTTGATTTTATTAATTTTTTTTGCGGCTTTGTTTATTTTTTCCCCCGAGAAAAAAGGAATAATTTTAAGCCATCAATCTATATATGTAAGTAAAAGAAAACCATTAAACCTTTCTTTTTGTATTAAAAAGTTATTCTTTAAAAGATGTGAAACTAATATTCAGATTATGAGTTTGCCAGATGGATATATTGAAGTTATAAAAAGGAAAAAGGATTTTTTAATATTTTATAACACAAATATAATTGTGAGTAGCTTGATTTTGGTAGTTAATTATAAAGGTAAAGAATTTAGCACCAATGTTGGAGTGGATTTTTTGACAGGTGATTTTGATAGAGATGGTTATCCAGATTTTATGGAGGAGATAGATAGAAAAAGTTTTAGAGATTGGTTTTGTAGTATTGCAGAATCTCAATTTTATTATCCTTCTGATGAATGGTATGATGTACACAAGGATTGTGCTGGACTTATAGAGTTTGCTTTTAAGATGGCTTTAATGAGACATGATGAAAATTGGGTCAGGAAGTTTAAGTATCTCTGTGATGTTTCTATTCCTGATAATAATATTTTTTATTATCCCGATATTCCATTTCTTGGAAAAAAAATCTTTAGAATAAGAGAAGGGTTTTTTGATATAAATAATATTGAAAAAGATTTTAGTGAGAGTGCATCTGGTTCAGTTCTTAAAAATTATTCGATGAAATTTTTGGGCAGGGATTATAGAATGGCTGAGAAAGGAGATATATTTTTCTTTTTTAATACTTCAAATCTTAAGATGCCTTCTCATTCAATGATCTTTGTGAAAGATAGGGAGTCTTATTTTATTTATCATACCGGCCCTGATGTAACTAATAAGGGAATGGTGAAGAAAGTTTTTTTAGAAGAGCTTTTGAATCATCCAGAGCTTGAGTGGAGACCTGTTCCACAGAATAAAAATTTTCTTGGTATTTATCGATGGAAAATTTTAGATTAACTTTCTTTTTTTTATTTATAGCTAACTTTTTGTTTGGCTCAGAATATTCTTTTAATGGTGGAATAATTAGTTCGTCAACTCAATTGTCTTTTAATGAAGTGAGGTTAGTTGAAGAATGCAATCTTAAATCAAAAGAAATTGTAGAAAATATTTTTAATCTCAAATTAAAAAATGAAAATCTAAAAATTGTATTTTATGATTCTACTTATGAGTTTACAAAGGAATTAAAAGTAAATCATAAGATAGGAGGAATTTTTGAAGGTAGTACTATCTATTTTCAACCAATAAACGTATTAAGAAAAAAAACGGATTTAAAAAAGATTATTTTACATGAATTTTTGCATTTCTGGATAGAAAAAACATCTTTTCCCATTCACAGTTTTATAAATGAGGGACTAGCTTTGTATTTCAGTGAGATGGTGGTTAAAAGAAGCCATCTATTGTTACCAGAAGATAATTTTCTGGAAGCAAGCGAAAAAAATTTTGATAGCTATCTTTTTTCTGCCAGGGAATTTATTTCATATCTTATTCACAATGGTTTGTTAGAGAAAGTCCTGGAAGAACAAAATTTTTTGAAATATTATAGAAAATTTTACTTTATTAATTCAAATAAAATTAGAGTATTGATAAATCCAAGGAAAGAAAAGTTTTTGAAGATTACTTTTAATAGTGGTAAAACAAAGGTTCTAACAAGAGAGGGGTTTATTGAATTATCTGGTAATTCATTTTTTATAACAATGGAGTCAAATAAGATTTTTTTAGGTGGTAAAGAAATTAATGCTATCTTTTTTGAAACAGAGAAATTTTCTCTAAATGATAGATTTTATAGGGGCGAATTATTGATAAGTAACGAATTTGCAGTAAATATTCTCCCTGTTGAATATTATGTATATAGTGTTATAAGTAGTGAGATGCCATCAAGAGAAATTGAAGCTTTGAAAGTTCAAGCAGTTCTTTCAAGAACACTTGCCTATTATTTTATCAATTTAAAGAAGAATGAGCCTTATGATGTGAATTCTTTAACCGATAGCCAAAACTATAAAGGCATAAGTGAGGAAAATTCGACAAGTCTAAAGGCTTTAATTGTAACTCAAAATGAAGTTTTAACATTTGCGAATTTTATTATTCCAGTATTTTTTAGCTCTACCTGCGGAGGGAGAACGGCAAATACATATGATGTATGGCAAAAGTATTTGCCATTTTATAAAAGTGTGGATTGTATCTTTGAAGGGGAGACTAATTGTGAAGAGTCTATACATTTTAAGTGGGAAAGATTTTTAAGTAATGATTTTTTGTATTCTACTGGAATAACCAATCTGGAATTTATTTATTCTTCTGATAGGGTTAAAGAAGTTAAAATTGATGATAAGACTGTCTCTTTTGATGTTTTTAAGGCAATGATTTCCAAAAAACTTGGCTGGAACTTTATAAAAAGCAATCTTTTTTCTTTAGAAAAACAAAAAGATGGATATCTACTAAGAGGTAGAGGCCTTGGACATGGGGTTGGAGTATGCCAATATGGAGCAATAAACCTTGCGAAAAAAGGAAAAAACTATCGAGAAATTATTGACTTTTATTTTGAAAATATAGAAATAAAAAATTTTGAAAATCAGGATGTCTGGAAATATTGAACTTTTTTCTGACAACTCTTTTAATTTATGAAACATTTCTAATATTGACTTTTCATGAAAACATTTTATAATCTATAGTTAAAAAATTTATTTATTATTTTTGATTATAAAAAATAGAGGAGGAGTTTGTGAGTTTTCAAATGGTTGTTTTAGTAAAGCAGGTTCCAGACACTCATAATATTACTGAAAAAGCAATGAAAGAGGATGGAACAGTAAATAGGCAGGCATTACCTGCTATCTTTAATCCCGAAGATTTGAATGCTCTTGAAGAAGCATTGAAAATCAAGGAAAAGTATGGTGGAAAGGTTACAGTTATAACAATGGGACCAGCAAATGCTGCACAGGTTTTAAGAGAGTCACTTTACAGAGGTGCTGATGATGTTATTCTAATAACTGATAGGGTTTTTGCAGGTGCTGATACGCTTGCTACTTCATATGTGCTTTCACAGGCAATTAAGAAGCTTGGTAAGGTAGATATTGTATTCTGTGGCAGACAGGCAATTGATGGTGATACTGCTCAGGTTGGTCCTCAGACAGCAGAAAAACTTGGTATTAATCAAGTTACCTTTGTTGACAAAATACTTGAAGTTCACAAGGATAGTATTATTGTTGAAAGATCTATTGAAGGTGGTTATGAACATATTAAGACTAAACTTCCAGTCTTACTTACAATAACTGCTGAAGCAAATACTCCAAGACCCCCATCCGTTAAGAAACTTTTAGCTTATAGAAAGGCGATGTCTTCTATTGAACTTTCAAGTTTGAATGAAGATTATTTAAATAACTTTGAGATTTCAAAAGAAAATCCTGTTATAAAAACCTGGGGTCATGAGGATATCGGTTGTTCTCCAGATCAGTGTGGTTTTGCAGGTTCTCCTACAAAGGTTAAGCAGATAGAAAGTGTAGTTCTCACAGCAAAAGAGTTCAAAAAGATAGAAAACACGAAGGAAGCCATTGTTTCTCTTATGAAAGAGCTGATGGCAGAACATATTATTGGATAATAAGGAGTTTTTATGAAAACTAATGAAGTTTGGGTTTATATAGAACAAAATAAGGGGAAGATTAGTGACGTAAGTCTTGAATTGCTTGGTAAAGCAACCGACCTTGCTGAAAGATTAATGGTTAAGGTTGGAGCAATTTTGATAGGTAGTAATGTTAAATCTCTTTGTGATAAAATTTATTCTTATGGTGCTGATAAGGTTTATTTATGTGAAAATCCTTCTCTTGAAAATTATACTACATTGCCATATGCTTATGTAACCGTAAATTTAATAAAACAATATGAACCTCAGATAGTTTTGTATGGAGCTACTACAACAGGTAGAGATTTAGCTCCGCGTGTCGCAAGTGAGCTTAAAACCGGACTTACGGCTGATTGTACAGATCTTCAGATTGGTGATTATGTTAAACCTTCCACAAAGGAGGGGGATAAACTTTATAAAGATATTTTATACCAGATTAGACCTGCTTTTGGCGGAAATATTATTGCTACTATTGTTTCTCCTGACCATAGACCTCAAATGGCAACGGTTAGAGAAGGTGTTATGAAGATGAAGGATCCTGATCCAAAAAGAAAAGGAGAAATAGTAGAGTACAAAGACGAGTTACCAAAAAGTTTATTTATCTCAGAAGTAATAAAAAAGGTTCAACAGGAAAAGTCAGTCGATTTAAAATCTGCTTCTATTATTGTATCTGGTGGGATGGGAGTAGGTTCAAAAGAAAACTTTAAACTTATATATGAGCTTGCTCATGTGCTTGGTGGTCAGGTAGGAGCTTCAAGAGCGGCTGTTGACGCCGGATTTATTTCAAAAGATCATCAAGTTGGTCAAACAGGAACAACAGTTAGACCAAAGCTTTATATAGCAGTTGGAATATCAGGTCAAATTCAACATATGGCTGGAATGAGTGAGTCAAGCAGGATTATTGCTATAAATAGTGATCCAAATGCTCCAATTTTTAATATAGCTCACTATGGAATAGTAGGTGATCTAAATGATGTTGTTCCGAAGATGATAGAAGCATTTAAATCAATCAAGAAATAAGAGGAGATAAGTTATGGAAAATTTTTACAGAGATAATGATGATATACAGTTTCATATGAAGCATATGAAACTTGATAGAGTAATTGAGCTAATAGAGGATAATTTTAGTGATAAAGGAAAATATCCTTATGCACCTGTTAGTAAAGTTGATGCGATTGATGGATATGATAAAATTCTTGAGGTTGTTGGAGATATCGCGGCTAATATAATAGCTCCTAAAGCAAGTGAGGTTGATGAGGAAGGAGCGCATTATGAAAATGGAGAAGTTAGATATGCAAAAGGAACAGAAGAGGCTTTAGAAGCATTGAAAAAAGCTGATTTGATGGGATTTACCTTGCCAAGAAAGTATGGAGGTTTGAATTGTCCTGTTACTATTTATTCTATTGCTATTGAGATTGTCTCAAGAGCAGATGCGGCTTTGATGAACCTTTTTGGTTTACAGGATATAGCAGATACTATAAATAAATTTGGTGATGAAGATCAGAAAATGAGATATTTACCAAGGTTTTCAAGCGGTGAAGTTACAGGATCAATGGCTTTGACAGAGCCAGATGCTGGTAGCGATCTTCAAGCTGTAATGACGAAGGCATATCAGGATGAAAATGGTCAGTGGAGACTCAGAGGAGTAAAAAGATTTATTACTAATGGTTGTGGACATATTTCTTTAGTACTTGCAAGAAGCGAGGAAGGTACTACAGATGGTAGAGGTCTTTCAATGTTTATATATGAAAGAGATAAACATATGAGAATTAGGCGTATTGAAAATAAGCTTGGTATTCATGGTTCTCCTACTTGTGAACTTCAGTTCAATGATGCTCCTGCTGAGCTTTGTGGAAAAAGAAAGTTTGGGCTTATTAAATATGTTATGTCTCTAATGAATGGTGCAAGACTTGCAATTGCGGCTCAAGCATTAGGTATTGCTGAGGCGGCTTATAGAGAGGCAGAAAAATATGCAAAGGAAAGGGTTCAGTTTAAAAAGGCTATAAAAGAAATGATTCCGGTTAGTGAGATGCTTGCTAATATGAAGGTTAAAATAGAAGCTGGAAGAACATTACTCTATGAAACAGCGATTATCGTTGATATAAAAAATGGACTTGAACACCTTGTAGAAAAGTACCCGGAGAAAGAAAAAGAATTAAGGGATGAGTTAAAGAAATATACAGCGTTAGCCGCATTGTTTACACCTATGGTGAAAGCATATAATACAGAAATTGGTAATCAGGTATGTTATGATGCTATTCAGATTCATGGTGGTACAGGTTTTATGAAGGAATTTAATGTAGAAAGACACTATAGAGACGTAAGAATTACGAATATTTACGAAGGAACAACACAACTTCAGGTTGTAGCTGCTATTGGTGGAATTGTGAAGGGTGTTGCAATGGAAAAGCTCAATGAGTATGATAAAGAATTTTCATGTATTGCGGATACCTCTCTTCATAAGTATGTGAAAGAAATGAAAGATTTAACAGAAAAGGCTATATCATATGTTAGAGATAAAGATGATGCAGACTATCAGGAATATCATGCAAGAAGGCTTGTTGAGATGGTAACATATACTACAATTGGATACTTGATGTTAAGAGATGCCTGTCATTCTGAAAGGAAGAAGGATGTAGCAAAGTATTTCCTTGAACTTTATCTTCCAGAAGTTAAAGCAAGGCATGATATTGTTGTAAATAATGTAAGCACACTTCTTGAAAGAAAAGAAGAAATACTTAATGGTAAAAACTAAAGTTTATAAAACGGGGTTGACATTCAACCCCGTTTTTCTCTTCTTTGACAAAATAAAGATTTTATTTTAAAATAAATCGAGGTTAAAAAATGAAAGTTTGTCTTGTAACTGGTGGGGCTGGCTTTATAGGAAGCCATCTTTGTGAAGCTCTTCTTAAGAAAGGTCATTATGTAATATGTGTTGATAATTTTTTTACTGGTAGAAAGAAGAATATTATTCATTTAATGGACAATGAAAATTTTGAAGTTATAAGGCATGATATTGTTGACGAACTACTTGTTGAATGTGACTGGATTTTTAATTTTGCCTGTCCTGCTTCTCCAGTTCACTATCAATACAATGCGATAAAGACGATTAAAACAAATGTGCTTGGTGCTTTAAATATGCTTGGGCTTGCTAAAAGAGTGAAAGCAAGAATAATGCAGGCTTCTACCAGTGAAGTTTATGGTGATCCACATGTCCATCCTCAGGTTGAGAGCTATTGGGGAAATGTGAATCCTATTGGTATAAGAAGTTGTTATGATGAAGGGAAAAGGGTGGCTGAAACATTATTTATGGATTATCACAGGCAGAATAAGGTTGACATAAAAATAATAAGGATTTTTAATACTTATGGACCAAGAATGCTCCAAAACGATGGTAGAGTGGTATCAAATTTTATTGTTCAGGCATTAAAGGGTGAAGATATAACAGTATATGGAGAAGGCAAACAGACAAGAAGTTTTTGTTATGTTGATGATCTGGTTGATGGAATTCTCAAAATGATGGAAGTAGAAAATTTTATTGGACCAGTAAACCTGGGAAATCCTGATGAGTTTAAAATCATTGAATTAGCTAACATTGTTATTGAGCTTACAAATTCAAAATCAAAAATTGTGTATAAAGAATTGCCAGGCGACGATCCCAAACAAAGGCAACCTGATATTTCTCTTGCTAAAGAAAAGCTTGATTGGGAACCAAAAGTAAAACTTAGAGAAGGGCTAATTAAGACAATTGAGTATTTTGAAAAAGAGATTAAAAACCAGTCCTTTTAAACATTTTTTCGAGTTCTTCTTTTGAGATTGTAACTATTATTGGTCTGCCGTGTGGGCATGTTATATTGTTTTCTATCTTCTTTAATTCTGTAAGCAGGCTTGAGACTTCTTCTTTTGATATTCTTTTTCCGGCTTTTATTGAACTTTTGCATGCCATCTGTTTTATTGATTCATCCATATAGTCTGTTGATTTCTGGCTTTCCAGAAATACCATAATGATATTTTCAATATCCATATAATCAACAAATACTGGAACACTCCTAACTATAAAACTATTTTCACCAAAATGTTCAATTTCAAAGCCAAATGCTTTTATTTTTTCTATATTTTCTAAAAGTATATCTACATATATCTGGGGAATATCAATTTTTAATGGTACAAATAGTTCTTGAGATTCTAATATTTTTTCTTCATATGTTTTTTTTAACTTTTCATACATTATTCTTTCATGTGCGGCATGCTGGTCTAAGAAAATCACCTTTTCACCATCTTCAAAAATCAGATATGTATCAAATATACTGCCTATATATTTAAAATTATAAAAATCGTTTTCTTCTTTTTTTTCTGTAATTGGTTTTTCATGTTTTTCAAAAATAAAACCCTGTGAATAATTTTCTTCTTTATCTTTTGATGTAAGAAATTCTCTTATTGCATTGCTTACTCTTTCTTCGTATGGGGTAAATTCAATTTTCTCTTCAAGTTGATATACATTTTTTATATTTAGTGCTTCTTCCATAGTTTCTTTAATGATTTTTGTAATCTTTGCTTCATCTTTAAATCTAACTTCTTTTTTCATTGGGTGGACATTTACGTCAACATATTCCGGATTAATTGAAAGATATAGAAAAACAGCCGGATAATATCCTTTTGGGATTATTCCTTCATAGACACTGTTTAGGATAAAATAAAAATTCTTCCACTCTACAGGTCTATTGTTTACAAAAAGATATTCATATTGTCTTGAGTTTCTCAGGAATGAAGGAGTGGATATATAGCCTACGAGAGAAAAATTTTCAAGAGTTTTCTCTATCTGTATTAAATCTTTTATAGAGTCAGGGTAGAAGTCATTTATTCTTTCAAGGATTGATTTTTTAGGTGGCACGATAAATTTCTTTTTACCATCAGAATGAAACTCAAATCCAACATTATAAAATGATAAAGCCTTTTTTATTATCTCTTTTTCTATATTTTTTGTTTCTGTAATACTGCTTGATAAAAATTTTTTTCGAGCAGGAATGTTAAAAAATAAATCCTCTACTATGACTGTAGTGCCTATATTTTTAGATGTTTCTGAAAAATTTATTATTTTTCCACCTTCTATTTGTATCTTATAGGCTACAAGACTATCTTTTTCTCTTGAAGTAACCTCCATTTTTGAAACTTCGGCTATGCTTGATAAAGCCTCTCCTCTAAACCCCAATGATTTTAGATTGTTTAATCCATCAAAATTTTTTATTTTACTTGTTGTGTGGTTTTTAGTACAAATTAAGATATCTTCTTTATCCATTCCAGTTCCGTTATCGGAGACTTCAATGTATTGTTTACCACCTTCCGTAATAAATATAGATATTCTATCTGAAGAGGCATCAAGAGAATTATCAATAAGTTCTCTAACCACAGATGCCGGTCTATCTATTACTTCTCCTGCTGCAATCTTCACAATAGTAGAATAGTCAAGTTCAACTATTTTACCCACAGAGTGTTCTTCTCCTTTTTATAAAGAAAATAACCTAAAATAATTAAACCAGCTATTATCATTGGCAGGGATAATAGCATTCCCATTGTTAACCAGTTGCCATATAGATATCCGATCTGTTCATCCGGTAATCTGAAAAATTCCACTATGATTCTTGAAACACCATATCCTATGAGAAATATAGAGGAGTATAGACCTCTCTCTTTTCTATTGGCTTTTATTACAATAAACATTATAAGGAAAAGTAAAAAGCCTTCAAGCATCATTTCATAAAGTTGTGAAGGATGCCTTGGTAAATTTACCATTGTTTGACCTGGTAATACCTCAAGCCCTATTTTTTCTACTATTTTTTTTACCCATGGTTCGTTGATGTTAAAATAGTTTTTGTGAGGTATATTTGGAAATATCATTCCCCATGGCATTGTCGTGGGTTTTCCCCATAGTTCTTGATTGATAAAATTTCCAAGTCTTCCAAGTCCTAAAGCTACCGGAGTTGATATTGCAAATATATCCATTACATCAAAGAAATTCTTTTTTTTCTGGTAACAATAAATCATTTCTGCAATAAGTACTCCAATAAATCCTCCATGAAAAGACATTCCACCTTCCCAAACTGCAAATATTTTAAATGGATTTTCAATATAGTAACTAAGATTGTAGAAAAGAACATAACCAAACCTACCCCCAAGAACAACACCAAAAAATGCGTAATAGATAATATCTGATAATTCTTCTTTTTTTAACTTAATTTTTCCTTTTTTTATTAATCTAAGTGTAAAATAATAAACAAAAAGAAAACCCAAAACATACATCAAGCTATACCACCTGATTCCAAAGTTTCCAAATAAATGAATGATTTCTGGATTTATATCTGGATGAGTTAAATATCTAAACATATTGCCTCCAAATTTTCTATTTTACTTCTATTTTATTTTTTGAAACAATAATGCTTTCATTATTTCTTTCAATATTGTTGGTTCTTTTAACTAAAAATTGATTTGAAGCTGGATCAAATATTACATAAGAAATCTGGTTAGATTTGTTTATTCCTATAATCAGATAATCCCAAAATTCATCATTATTGTATTCTACTTTTTCTATTTTCCAGAGATAGTTAAATGGCAGGTCAATTCTCTGGGAGTTTGTAATTTCAATATTATTTGTCAAAATAAGATTTGAAACAATATTTGTTTCAATAACTTTTTTCTTAACTATATCAAATAAAATAATAATTGGAGTTGTGGCAAAGTATATATCTTTAGATTGTAGTTCTTTTGCAGTTACTTTATTTTGTATCGGTAATGCTGTTATGAGGAAAAATGAATTTGTTTCATTTTTAAAATAATAATCTTCATAAAAACAATAAAATTTATTTTGGAGTGAAATTTGATTTGTGATAAAATTACGAAAACGTGAGATGGTTGGTCTTGATACAATGTCAGGTAATTCATAATAATATTCTATCTTTTTGATGTTATTAAAGATATATGGTAAATCAAGAGAAATCTTGAAAGTTTCATCTTTTCCCTTTTCTTCTTTTACATACAGATTTTTGAATAAGATTTTTGCTTCTTCTCCATATCTATTTTCAAATTGTTTTTTATCTATGTTGATCGACTTATTCAGATATGACTGTGCTTCGTTTGTACTATTTGACCATAGAAATAGCTTGGCAAGTAGATAGTTATATCCCATTCCATCTACAGTTAGAATAGAAGGTTTTGAGAGTTTAAGAAATGAAATAGCACTTTTTAAATCATTTCTTAAAATATGGTGAAGTGAGATGTAATAATAAATTTCATCGTTTCTTATTTTATTTTCATTTAACCATACTAAAACATTTGTGAGAATATCAAATGATTTTTCATATTCGCCTTTTTTGTAGAGGGAAATTCCAATCCTTTGCTTGATAAAGATTTTTTCTTCATCGTTTGTTATGTCTATAAGCATCTTTTGATAGTTTTCTATAGCTTTATCAAGCCTGTTCTTTCTATATATAGTGAAAGTATCAAATTCATTTGATAATGTTTCCATATAGAGAGGGAGTTTGTTTGTGATATTATTTTTTGAAATAAATAAAATTAAATTTTCATAAAATTTATTATTATATTCTTTTAATGATGCTGAAGGTGGAGTTACTATAGCAGGCTTTTCCTTTTTTCCCGGGATAGAGGTTTCTTTAACGATCTCTTTTTTGCCACAAGAGAAAACAAAAATTATAATAAATATTAAAGGTAATTTGTATTTCAATGTTTACCCCTCAAAATAGTTATTATTAAATTTTAATTAATTATAGTTAAAATGTCCAATTTTAGTTAGTAAGGGTTAATATCAGTTGAAAGTTATAAAGTTGAAAGTTCATAAAGTTTGGTTTAAGTGAAAGTTTTATGTTTTAGCCTTGTTTATGCCTTAACTTAGGGTAGATGAATTAAACTTTTAGGATAGGGATAGTTGTTTAACCAACATCTTCCCACCGTTGGATTTTGATTTTAGCTCACTGAAAAAATCATACTTTTCAGTTATAAAGTTTATAAAGTTAAAAGTTGAAAGTTGAAAGTTATGTTTAACCATATATTATCTTTCGCAATCTAAAGGTGAAGGAATCACCGCCCTCAAGCATTGTTGCTTTAATATTAAGCGAAGATGGATTTTATCAGTTGGGTTCCCAGCGATTATACTATAGATTTTACTCATAAGCTGGGCTCGCAAAATCCAGCTGAGCGATTTTACTACCG
>FWPV01003426.1_pt1 | contig 35932 bp, 32 predicted proteins | sample 2228371 | NCBI WGS metagenome assembly FWPV01 (sample SAMEA103939776, study PRJEB20133) | metagenome | reverse complement strand
GTTCCGGGTTCCGGGTTTGCGGTTTATGGTTCAGAATTAGGATGAGGGCAATCAAACCGGTTTTCGTAGGGTCGGCCGGCTGTGCCGACAAAACCACACGCGTTTCGTAGGGGCGGCCGCCGTGCCGACCCTCAAATTGGAAAGCATGTGTTGTCCATATTTCATGGGACAGATGATGGCAAAAACACTGACACCGATCGCCAGGATAAACGCCCCGATAATCCATGCCCACTGAATCCGGGACAGATGGTGATTAAATACGCGCGCCATATAAATTTGGTACACCGGTGAGGCTTCCAGGACAATCACCGCCGTGATGTAAATGGCCGCCAGCATCATGAACATCAGCCCCCCGAAACTGGTGATGGCCTGGGCCGGGTTTTCCGCATTAAAATCCGGATATGCCGCGCCCAACCCGATGCCCAAGGATACCACCGCGGGCACCATAAATAAAATCGTCGTCACCGACAAAACCATCATAAACGGCTCCACGTTCAGCATGATATTGGTGGTCACTATCAACAGTTCGGTGAGAATCAACAAAGGAATAAAATAGATAAAAAACTTGATCCATAAAAATGTTCTGATGTGAACAGGCGCACACTGCACCAGCCAGAACGCCTCGCCCTCGATGCTCACGGCCGGATAGGCAAAACGTCCCGTGACCGCTGTGAGCACAAAAGCAGCCAGGCCCATATTTAAAAATGAAAGAATGTTCTGAAGATGAACAGCTTTGATGGGAGATTTCTCAAGGGGCAAGACTTTAAAATTATAAATATAAATCACAATCAGCGCCAGGATCAAAAAAATCTGGGACCACTGGGTCTGATCCCGGAAAAACGTTTTGATCTCCTTGACCACAAAGGCCTGGACCGGACGAGGAAGCCCGCCAAGAATCCAGGGGGTCTTAAAATCACCAGGGCCGAGCAATGGTTTACGGGCTGTCTGGCTTTTGGAAATCCCTTTTGCATAAACAAAATCAGCAAGGATGACCGCCGCAGAGATCAAAGCGCCTGCACAGGTAAACAGCAGAAAAAGATCCAGAATCCCGTCCCTTATAAAGCCGTTGAGGCTTGCATACAATGCGTCATATGCCCATGTAGAGGGGAGAAAAGGGGAAGACGGCGTTTTTAAAATCGACAAGTAAGTCAACACCGTCTCAAAGGCTTCCGGGTCCACCAGCCGTTCCGGACGCATGAGGCGGAAGGCCACGTAGAGCAATAAAAAAAGGAGCAATCCCAGAAAAACAAAAATGCTTTTGATCCTGCCGGGCGGAATCACCACCACCGCCGCCATCACCCCCATGGCGCTGAGGACCGACGCAATGACCGAAAGCAGCAGCAGCACCAACAGGATCAGGATATAATACCAAATCCCGGCATGATAAATAACGCCGTAGGAAATCAGCACCGGAAGCGTATAAATAATAATCATCCAGGAACTGTCCATGGCGCTTTCCAGCCACCGGGCTAAAAAAATCTGATGCGCCGGCACCGGCATGGCATGCACCAACAAAAGATCCTTGCTCAAATACAGTTTGGAAAGGGCCGCAAGAAGACTTGAAAAGATCAAGAGGGAAAAATAGATCAGCAACACCATGGACAACAATTTCCAGGCCAGGATGTTGCCAAGCTCTTCAATGCTCTGGAAATACTCCAGGATCCGCAGGGAAACCATAAACAGGCCGCCCCAGAAAACCACCCCCAGGGCGGCAAAAACAAAGAGCTTCACCGCGCTGCTGTTTTTTTGGTTTTTAAATGACAGCAGGCGTGGAATCAGCAGGGTAATGATAGGGTTCATCAATGATTTAGATTCTTAACTGTTTGTTTTGAGCTTGGATGGCTCACATGGATTTTGAAGTTGTATCACCGTACTCAATCTGGCCGAGGCTTTCCTCCTGGGTCAATTTCAAAAAAACCGCCTCCAGATCCCCGGTGGTGGCGCCGGCCTGCACCTGAAGGTCATTAAGGGTTCCTTTGGCAATGAGCTGCCCCCGTTGAATGATGCCGATCTGATCGCATAAATCCTGGGCAATGCCCAAGGTATGGGTGGAAATAAAAAAACTCACCCCCGAATCCGCCATTTCCCGAAACAGGTTTTTCACCATTTTGATCCCGGCGGGATCAAGCCCCACCATGGGTTCATCCACAATCACCACCTCAGGATCGTGCAGGATGGCCGCCGCCATAATGAGCCGCTGGCGCATGCCGTGGGAATAGGCTTCAATAAGCTCATGCCGCCAATTCAAAAGGGAAAACCGCTCCAAAACCGCTTCAGCTTTTTCCACAAACCGGCCCGTGTCCACACCGTAAAGATCCGCGGTAAATTTTAAAAATTCCATGCCGGTGAGTTTTTCATACAAATAAGGCCGGTCCGGGATAAATCCAATGATCTGTTTGGCTTTTTCCGGCTCGGTCTTCATGGGAATGCCGTTGATGAACACCTCCCCCTTGTCCGGCCGGATAAGACCTCCCAGGATTTTGATGGTGGTGGTTTTGCCTGCGCCGTTGGGACCGATAAACCCGAAAATAACCCCTTTGGGAACAAAAAGATTCAGGCATTTCACCGCCGTGACAGCGCCGTATTGTTTCATCACGTTCCGGAGTTCAATCAATTTGAATGTCCCCTTTGATCCTTGACCTTAAAATCCAAAATGGAAATCCCCACCTTGTCCATGACCGGCATCAGATCCAACTGATCCTTGGGGCTTCCGCTGACAAACCGGATATGGGTGGCGTCCGCCGGCATCTGCCCGAATACCGCATCCGCCGTCACCCATTGACCCACATAAAGCAAGTTCCAGGCATGATAGTAAAACCGGCCGTCCAGATAAACCAAACCCGCCTCGATTTTGGCGGGGATTCCGGCAGCCCGCGCCAGGGCCGCCACCAACACCGCATGTTCATTGCAGTCGCCCACCTTATTCTCCAGGGTGGCCAGGGCGTCCGGAATGGAAAGCACCGGTTTCTGGCGGATATTATCCTGGATCCACTGGATTATTTTTTTGGCTTTGGTATCGGGGCGATCCTCAGCGGACACAATGGCTTTTAAGGTTTGTATGATTTTGGGATGGTCGGATTCGATAAACGGTTCGGATTTTAAAAAATTTCTGGCCTCCTTGGGAAGGATTCCCAGATTGAGGAACCGGCGGGGGGTGATTTTTTCCTGGACGATTTCAAGAACATCTCCATGAAGGGTTTGGCGGCCTTGGTGCAGGCCGAACCGGGCCGCATCAATTCCGGTCAATCGGATTTTAAGAAAAACAGTCTGCCTGGGATTTTCAATGATCTGATCTGCTTCTATGGATGCCAGCCGTGTGATATCGGCCTGGGGATGAACCGGCAGGTTTGCAAACGCATCTGCTTGAGTGGTTTTTTCCAGGGCCATTCCCAAAATCCCTTCCTCCCGGAGAATGTCTCCGGATTCATCCACCCAGGCAATGGCCGTGGCGCCCTTGTAATTAAGGGTTAATTTGGTGGTGGGCCGCAACACCCCCTGGTGATGAATATCCTCTTTGCCCGACACATGGACAACGGCTTTTTCCTGGGACATGGTGGAGGGATCAAAAATATCAAAAACCAGCTGGTCGCCTACAGCCCCATTCGATTGAAGAAAAACCGCATGCCACAGCGCAGATGTGAGGTAAATGGGCTGTTTCAAGGAAACTTGCATGGGTTGAGGCCCGGCGCCGAAATCCGCATGAAGGTTTAGGCGCAGATCGTCTGTGACCCGGCCGGCGGCGGACAATTCAAACATGCCGGAATTGAAATGAAAATCAAACGTCTCAAGGGATAAATCCGATTTTAATTGGGCCCTTGTCTCCATGGATACATCCTGGGAAAATCCCATGATATTCATGCGCATGAAAACTTTTTCGGAAAGTTCAAATCCGTTGTGTTTCGGGGTTATGGCGCCATGGGAATAACCGATTTTTTGGTTGTTCAAATAAATGTTCATCCATGAATCTTTGCCGGCCAGGGCAGAAACCCTGTTGGGATCCAGATCCGCCACATTGGAAGACACCAGGCCGGGAAAGTGATACCGGACTGCAAAAATCCCCCCCCAAAAAACGGTAAACACAACCGCCAACCACCAATACGGTTTTACCTGTTTATAGGCCATGGGCGCATCGGCTATTTGATTCTTTTGAAAGTTTTTTCAAAATCAGACAAGGACCACCGCACGGCCGTGGGCCGGCCATGGGGGCAAAAATCCGGATTCTCGCACGCATCCAGCTGGGACAGCAGATGTTTGATTTCATGGTGCGTCAAGGACTGATGGGCCCGTATGGCCGCATGGCAGGCCATCAAAATGAGACATTGCTCCAAGGCTTCCGTCAGCCCGGAACCATATCCCGCCTCAGCCACGATTTCGGCAATCCGCACAATCAAGGGCGCAATAGGCCGATCCGCCAGCAAGGCAGGAACCGATTTAACGACAACGGTCGTGCCCCCAAAAGGTTCCATATCCAGTCCCAATCTGCGCAGATCCGGCAACATTTTTTCAATAACAGCTGCTTCCCGAAAAGACAAATCAATGGTTTCGGGCAGCACCAGGGTCTGACAGGCAGCCTTGCCGGAAATGGCCTGCTGACGTTTGAATTGCTCGAAAACAATCCGCTCATGGGCTGCATGCTGATCAATGATCAGCAATGCATTGTCCTGTTCACAGAGAATATACGTGTTGCGGAATTGGCCGATGATCACGCATTCGCTGAACTTTCGGCGGAGTTCGGACTGGGAAGCATCCCCTAAGAAATCGGATAAAAGCGTCTGTTTTTGACAAAGAACCGCTTCTGAATGCGTCCCCATGTCCGCCAGCGCCGGGGCATTTGCGGGTTTTGGAGAAAAATGGGCATGGGAATTTGGGGGAAACAGGGGATCCCCGGCCCCAGGGTCCTGTTTCGGAAAAGCCGAAAACTCCAAGACAGATTCTTCAACGTGGAGGGAAGCGTCTTTCATCGGCTGCCAGATGCGCCGGGGATGGGTCTTCCATGCCTGGGCCACGGCAGATCGCACTGCTTCATATACCTCTTGGGGACAGGCAAACCGGACTTCGCTTTTGGCAGGATGCACATTCACATCCACCTGATCCGGCGGAAGGGTCAAAAAAATCACTGCCACAGGGAACCGGCCTTTCATGATCCGGCCTTTATATCCCTCAAATAAGGCATACTGAACCCCCCGATCCCGGACATGCCGGCCGTTGACAAAAACAAAAATTTTCTGGGAAGTGGCGCGGGTGACGGATGGATCTGAAATCCATCCTGAAACGGACATCCCGCCTTGGGCAAATTCAATGGCATACAGCAGGTTCAGCAAATCATGGCCCAGCACATCCATGACGCGATCCGCGGGGGTTTGCGCCGGCGGCCAGCTGTTGACGATTTTATGATTGTGTTCCAGGCGGAATTGAATGCAGGGCCAGGCCAGGGCCATGCAGGAAATCCAGTCGGCAATATGGGACATCTCCGTGTGCTGGGATTTTAAAAATTTCCGACGGGCCGGCACATTATAAAATAATTGCCGGACGCTCACCAGGGTGCCCTGGGCCGCGCCGGTTTCTGAGACTTTAAGAATTTTTCCCCCTTCCACATAAATCTCTGTGGCGGCAGAAGCGTCGGCTTCTTTGGTGACCAGCGTCAATTTTGAAACCGCCGCAATGCTGGGCAGGGCTTCCCCCCGAAACCCCAATGTGCCGATGGCATATAAATCCGCATCCGAGTAAATTTTGCTGGTGGCATACCGCTCGATGGACAGCAAGGCATCGTCATGGCTCATGCCGGATCCATTGTCTGAAACCTGGATGAGGGATTTCCCGCCCTGTTCGATTTCCACCGTGATTTTGGTGCTTTGGGCGTCAATGGCGTTTTCCACAAGCTCCTTGACCACGGAAGCCGGCCGTTCCACCACCTCGCCGGCTGCGATTTTATTGGAAAGAATATCGGGAAGTATTCGAATTTTGGACAAGATCGTCTCTTTGTCTTTTATAAAGCCTATCCAAAATATTTGGAATTTCGAATAACAATATTAAAAAAACCGTATGCTCGTCCGCGCAGGCGGATGCGCACGAGGCAAAAACTGTCTTTCTGTAAAAATCCCCCCGCCCTCTGAATGTGTCGCTGATTGCGAGTCTTATTTTTTGGTGTAACAGCGGATCAAAAACTCTTGATCATTGGGGTTTAAATCAAATTTCAACGAAGCTTCTTCAATCAGCTTCATCACCGGCTGGTCCGCATTGTCCTGCAACATGTCCGCAATCCATTTAACGGCTTTGCGCAAATCTTCGCCCTGGGGTTGAATGCTCATCACTTTACCTTTTCTCTTATGGTTTTTCAATTTCAAGAGTGGGTTTTTGTTTATGAAACCCTGTGGCTTGTTCAAAATGATAGGCGGCGTTTAAAATCACCGCTTCATCAAAATAATTTGCCATCAACTGCGCGCCAATGGGAAGCCCGTCCTTGGAAAACCCGCAAGGGATGGACATTCCCGGGATCCCGGCCAAATTGGCCGACAGGGTAAATACGTCCGATAGATACATCCGAAGCGGGTCATCCATATTTTCGCCTATTTTAAAGGCCGGTGTGGGCGCCACGGGCCCCAGAATCACATGGCATTTTTTAAATGCATTAAGAAAATCCTGCTTAATCAGGGTCCGTATCTGAGATGCTTTTCTATAATAGGCCTCATAATACCCCGCAGACAAGGCATAGGTGCCAAGGATGATGCGTCGCTGGACTTCCGGCCCGAATCCTTTTGAACGGGTGTTGCAATACATCTCCATGAGGCCGCGGCCCGAATCATCCCGGAATCCATATTTTACGCCGTCATATCGGGCAAGATTGGAACTGGCTTCTGCCGGCGCGATCAGATAATAGGCTGCCACGCCGTACCGGGTATGGGGCAGCGTAATATGCACCATTTCCGCGCCCATCTCCGTAAAAACCTCTGCCGCATGCTGCACCGCTTTTGTCACATCTTCAGATACGCCTTCTGTTTCATGGTATTCTTTTGGAAGACCGATTTTAAGGCCGGTGATGCGTTGGGTCAGAAACGCCGGATAATCCGGAACCTCCCGATTCACAGAGGTGGAATCTTTGGGATCATAACCTGAAATGATTTTTAAAAGAATGGCGGCATCCGTGACGTCTTTGGCCAGAGGCCCGATCTGATCCAAAGATGAAGCAAAGGCCACCAACCCAAACCGGGACACACGGCCATAGGTGGGTTTGACGCCCACCACACCGCAGTGGGAAGCCGGCTGACGAATGGAACCGCCGGTGTCAGAGCCCAAAGATCCCAGGCACAAATCCGCGGCCACGGCTGCGGCGGATCCGCCGCTGGATCCGCCCGGCACCCGGGTCAGATCCCAGGGATTCCTGGTGATCTGAAACCCCGAATTTTCAGTGGACGAGCCCATGGCAAATTCATCCATATTGACCTTGCCCAGCATCACGGCGCCCGCGGTGTTTAACTTCTCCATCACACAGGCGTTATAGGGGGGAATAAAATTATACAGCATCTTGGATGCACATGTGGTTTTAACCCCTTGGGTGCAAATCAAATCCTTGATGGCAAGCGGTATTCCCGTAAGCATCCCCATGTCTCCCCGGGATATGGCGGCATCAGCGGCTTTTGCCTGATTTAGGGCCAAATCCCCGGTCACCGTGATATACGCGCCGATGGCGGGATCCAGCGCCTCAATCCGATCCAGAAGGGCCCGGGTGAGTTCTTGGGCCGATATTTTCTTTTTTTTTAACAGCTCATGGGCTTCATGAATGGTCAATGTATGAAGTGGTTTCAATATAGGCTCCTTTTTAGGATTCAATCACTTTGGGCACAATAAAACTTTCCGAATCTTGTTCCGGCGCATTGGCCAGGGCCGAGGTTCGGTCAATGGATGCGCAAAGGACATCCTCCCGAAAAGCATTGCACATATCCATGGCATGGCTCGTGGGGGCAACGCCGGCGGTATCAAGGGCATTGAGGGTTTCCACATATTCCAGAATCCGACCGATCTGACGGGCGAATTGATCCACCATGGACTCAGCCACGGTAAGCCGCGCCAAATGGGCCACATGGAGCACTTCATCTTTGGTGATTTTCATGAGGCAATATCCATTGTTAATTATCCACAGTAAACATAAGCGCATCAAAGCCGGCTTCTTCCAGCCGCTGACGGTCTTTTTCCGCAATGGCCCGATCCGGATACGGCCCGATCCGCACCCGATGCCACACTTCCCCCCGCACCGGAATGCTCTGGCAATATGCCGGATACCCTTTTTGCCTGAATTTATCGCGAACCAAATTGGCTTTATCCATATCCCGCAAAGACGTCACCTGAATGGTATATTGTTTGGCGCCCGGCTTTGCAGACACCTCAGCGGGAGGGGTTTCCTGGGGCATGTTTTCAGACGCCGGATCTTCGGACAAAAGAGCCGGGTGATCATGGCTGCCGCCTGAATGCTCCACGGGATCCGCGGTTTCGGCAACGCCCTCTGCCGGGCCGGGCCGGGACAATTCCGTATTTTGGGCGACTTGGCCGGGGGGTTCGGCTGTCTGGCTGTTTTTTGTTTCAAGGGCCGCCAACACAGGGGCTTCAGGCGCATGGACGGGTTCCTTAATGAGTTTGGGTTTGGGCGCAGCTTCTTTGACGGCCACAGGTTTTTCCGGAGGCATAGGCTCGGTGGGTGTTTGGGCCGCGCCGGCATCGGGCGGTGAATTTTCCAAAACCGGCGGTTCGGCGGGCGGGGCCTGGGCCAGTTGTATTTGCTGGGACTCCGGGGCGGCCTGGTTTTGATCGGCTGCAACCGGTGGTTCGCCGGATCCAGGCGCATCCGCAGGTTTTTCATTTTTATCGTATTTGGCAGTCTTTAGCGGCGGAATATACGGTTTATAGGCAATCATGCTTTTTTCTTTTAACGGATTAATAATATCGATGCCTTTGGCCATTTCCAGCAGTGTTTCCTTTTGCTTCTGGGCTGCTTTCAAACTACTGTCCTTCAAACGCTCCATGTTGGCGTTTATCACATCCATATCAAACACCGGCGCGGTGTTTCGTCCGATGACCACGCCGATGACGAACATGCACCCGGAAAGCACGATAAAAGAAAGCAACCAGGCATATGCGCTTAAACGGCTTAAGGTCATATAGGGTTTGGGCGTTGTCCGCAAAGGGATGCGCCGGTTGTTTGCCGGTTTTTTTTCTATCATGATGCAACCTCGGTTGAAAAATTTTTTATAAAATTTACATGGATTCAGGGGCTAAAACCCCCAAAAGGGTCAGGCCGTTTCGAATGACTTTCTGAACCGCCGCAATTAAATACAATCGGCCGGCGGTGAGTTCCGGATCCTCTGTTAATACCCGATGTTTATTATAATATGCATGGAATATCCCTGCAAGCTCCATCAAATAAAACGCAATGCGATGGGGCTCGAAATATGCCGCGCTCAAACGGACAGTTTCCGGATATTTCGCCAATTGTTTCATCAATTGGATTTCCTCCGGTTCCTGGATACGGGCGATGGCTGCTGGATCCGCAGCCCCATCCTCAATCCCCTTTTCCGCCTTGGCTTTTTTCATGATGCTGGATATTCTGGCATGCACATACTGGACATAATATACGGGATTGTCGTTGGTCTGCTGCTTGGCGATTTCCAAATCAAAATCCAAAGGGCTGTCATAATGCCGGGTGAGAAAAATAAATCTAACTGCATCCCGGCCCACCTCGTCCAGGACTTCCCGCAAGGTCACAAATTGGCCGGATCGTTTCCCCATGGCCACCGGCTCGCCGGCCCGAAGCAGATTCACCAGCTGGGTGAGAATCACCATAAATTGTGTTTCATCTTTGCCCCACGCCCGGATGCACGCCCGGATGCGGGGGATATAGCCGTGATGGTCCGCGCCCCAGACATCGATGATTTTATCAAACCCCCGATCCAGTTTGTCTTTATGATATGCGATATCCGAAGCAAAATATGTCGGCAACCCGTTTTCCCGAACCACCACCCGGTCTTTTTCATCCCCGAACTCAGATGTTTTAAACCAAAAGGCCCCCTCTTTTTCATAAATCAAATTTTTCCGGCGAAACTCTTGGATCATGGCATCCACCTTGCCGGAGGCATACAGACTTTGCTCGCTGAACCAATTGTCAAAACAAACGCCCAGGGCCTCCAAATCCCGGCGGATGGTGATTAAAATTTTTTCAGCCGCATATCGGGCGCAGAAATCAATGACGTCGTTTTCATCCGCCGTCGTCAGCCACTGGCCTTTTTCCTTCCACACCTCCCTGGCCAGATCATAAACATAATCCCCCTGATAGCATTCTTCCGGAAAAGGTTTTGGCTGCCCCATCAATTCCCAACACCGATACAGGACCGAACGTCCCAGAGTATGAATCTGCCGGCCTGAATCATTGATATAATATTCCCGATGCACGTCATATCCGCAATAAGAAAGGATGGAGGCCACGGCATCACCCACCACAGCGCCCCGGCCGTGTCCCACGTGCAGGGGGCCGGTGGGATTGGCGCTGACAAATTCCACCTGGACCCTTTGCCCCATTCCCAGATCGGTTTTGCCGTAAAAATGGTCTTTTTCATGAATCTCAACCAGCACCGGATGCCAGGCAGACGGACTGATGAAAAAATTAATAAATCCAGGGCCTGCGATCTCATATTTGGCGATGATATGATCCGAATCCTCAATCCGGTCCACAATGGCCTGGGCGATCTGTCTGGGCGCCATTTTCTGAGCAGCGGCGCTCACCATGGCGAAATTGGTGGCCAAATCGCCGTGCGCGTTGATCTTGGGTTCGGTGATGTCAACAGCCGCAAACTGGTTGGTGGCCAGTTTCCCCTCCGCATAAGCTTTCTGAGCCGCGGCCAGAATAAGATGTCTGATTTTTTCTTTCATAAATTTTACAATGAATTGCAGATGGATACCCTGTCATTGGGTTCCATTAAATCCGCGCCCGGATATTGTTTGGATATAAGTTTTTGTTACTTAAGAAGTTTTGGGGATGAAGTCAAGAACCCAATGCGGGATTTTTACAGATGGGCATGATCCGTTTCCATATTTTCAAAAACGCTTTTATTATTGACATAAGGATCAGAATGGGTCAAAAAGAAAACTTAATTTTTTAAATCGGACCGGGATACGGATGCCGGTCAATTTTTTATTATCTTATTCAAAAAGGCCGATAGGGTCTTTTGGAGATTGATACGGAGGATGATATATGGGTGAACCAGCAATCAAACTTGGCGGAAAACGACAAAGCATATTTCTGGATAAGGTCAAGGAACTGCTGCCCGAAGGAGGCAATTTAAACCTGTGCTTAACCTGCGGCGCATGTTCGTCCGGGTGCCCGGCCACCGGCCTGGAGAACATGGACCCGAGAAAATTCTTGCGCATGGCGGCCCTTGGCATGGATGAGGAGATTACAACCACACCGTGGGTATGGATGTGCTCCATGTGCACCCGGTGCATGTACGTGTGCCCCATGAAAATCAATATTCCGCAACTGGTGTTTTATGCGCGCCAGTCCTGGCCCAGGGAAAAACGGCCCAAAGGCATTTTAGGCTCCTGCGACATGGCCTTAAGAAGCGACACCTGCAGCGCCATGGGCGCCACAGAAGAAGATTTTCAGTTTGTGGTGGAAGATGTGTTGAATGAATACCGGGAAGCCCAGCCCGAATTTGCCGACATGGAAGCCCCCATCAACAAGGAAGGCGCGGAATTTTTTCTCAACCAAAACTCCCGGGAGCCGGTGACCGAACCCGATGAAATGGTGCCTCTGTGGAAAATCCTCCACACCGTAGGCGCGGACTGGACATACGGCACCAAAGGCTGGGCTGCGGAAAATTACTGCTTGTTTCTGGCCGATGATGCAGCGTGGGAACACATTGTAAGGACAAAAGTAAAGGCCGTGGAGGACTTAAAATGCAAGGTCTGGCTCAATACGGAGTGAGGGCACGAACTGTTCGCGGTCCGGTACGGAACGCAAAAATTCAAAATCCCTTATCATTTTGAAATCAAAAGCATCATTCAATATTACGCCCAATGGATCCGGGAAGGAAAGTTAAAGGTCAATTCGGACTGGAATAAGGATTTAAAAATCAAATTCACGGTCCAGGATCCCTGCCAGCTGGTGCGCAAATCTTTCGGCGACCCGGTGGCCGAAGACCTCCGGTTCGTCGTGAAAACCGTGGTGGGCGAAGAAAACTTCATTGACATGGCGCCCAATAAATCCAACAACTACTGCTGCGGCGGCGGCGGCGGATATCTCCAGTCCGGATATCAGGACGCCCGGCGCCAATACGGCAGCCTCAAAGCCGAGCAAATTCTGGCCACGGGCGCGGCTTATTGCATCACGCCGTGCCATAACTGCCACGCGCAGATTCATGATTTAAGCGAGATCCGACATCATGCCTGGCAGACTGTGCATTTGTGGACCATCATCTGCCTGGCCATGGGAATCCTGGGGCCCAATGAGCGGGCCTATCTGGGGGACGACCTGAAGGAAGTCAACGTATTCCATCCGGAAACTGAAATGTAAATTTTTCCAGGCCGGAAATTCAAGCCTGCAAAATTTGAATCCTTTAAAAAAGCGCCGCCTGCCGGCGCTTTTTTTATTTAATAACGGCGCGGGCCATGGGTTCTTTTACCCGGGGCGGGCCTGGGAGTCCAGGATATCCCTGATTTTTTTTATTAATTTTTGCATTGAAAAAGGTTTTTGAATAAAGGCAATCCCAGGCTCCAGCAATCCGTTTTGCCCCATAATGTCTTCTGTGTATCCTGAAATAAAAAGCGCTTTGAGCGTAGGACGCGACCCGGACAATGCCTGATAAAGTTCTTTGCCGCTTATTTCCGGCATGATGACATCCGTGACCAGTAAATCAAAGGGCTCATCGCACAAAGAAGCAATCTCCATGGCGGTCTTGCCGTTGGAAGCCTCTATTACATCATATCCGTGCTGTTTGAGAATCTTTGCCGCCATCTCCCTGACCTTGGCGTCATCTTCCACCAGCAGAATCGTTTCAGAGCCGTTTATTTTTTCGGAACATGGGATTTGTTTTTCTTCCGGGGTCTCTAATTCCATTTTAACCGGAAAAAAAAGATGAAAGACGGTCCCCTTGCCGGGTTCGCTTTCCACCGTGATATGGCCGTGATGCTGTTTCATAATCCCGTAGATAACAGACAACCCCAATCCGGATCCCGATGCCAAGCCTTTTGTGGTGAAAAAAGGGTCGAAGATCTGATCCAGGGTGTCTTTGTCCATGCCAATGCCGGTATCGCTGACTTTCAACACCACATAAGGCCCCGGCATGATGTCTAAATCTGTCTTTAAATGGGACGGCTCCAGAACACATTCCAAGGTCTCCACCAGAAGCGTGCCGCCGTGGGGCATGGCATCCTGGGCGTTTATGGCCAGTTTCATGATCACCTGCTCAATCTGACCGATGTCCGCATGAATCGGTTTGAGGCAGGGAGCCAACCGGGTTTCAATATGGATATTTTCTCTTAAGGTGCGGCGAAGCAGTTTTAAAAACCCCATAATGGTTTGATTTAGATCCAACGGTCTTATTTCCAGAGTTTGGCGCCGCGCAAAGGCCAGCAATTGACGCGTTAAATCCGCTGATCTTTTTGCCGAGGCCAAAATTTCCAGGATATCGTTTCTCAGGGGATGATCAGAGCCCAGTTGATCCAATGCCATTTCTGAATAACCGATGATCACGCTGAGCATATTATTGAAATCATGGGCCACGCCGCCGGCCAGACGGCCCACGGATTCAAGCCGCTGGGATTGGATCAATTGTTCTTTGAATTGCGCGCGCTCGGATTCCATTTTTTTTCGCTCGGTAATGTCGGTGATGGCTTCAAGCACATGGACAATATTGCCCTGGGGATCTTTCATGGGTAAGGAAAAAATACGGATCCATCGGCCGCTGACCGCATTGAAACGTTCTGATTCTGAGGCCTTGCCGTTTTCAAATGCCGTTCGGGTTGGGCAATGATCGCAAATGCGCTGGATGGATTCATAAAAAACATGACATTTTTGACCCACAGGTTCGGATTGGGGAAACATTTCCCGGATTTTTTGACTGGCCCATCGAATGGTCATGTCCGGTGCAATCAAAGTCAATCCTGTGTTCTGGGCGGACAAAACAGCATCCAAGCGCTCCCGTTCCTCCAAAACAGCTTGTTCCATCTGCTTCCGATGGGTGATATCCCTTGCAATTCCCTGAACCGCATAAGGTTTGCCGTATTTATGAATGATGGAGGTGGTGATTTCCACAATAACGGTTTGACCGTTCTTATGTTTCAATTTGATCTCAATCGGCTCTTTTTGGCGGCCTTTGACAATGAATTTTTGGGTTTCTTCCATCGCCTGCGGCAATTGATCATCCGCCACCACATCCGTAAAATGAAAGGCGAGGATTTCATCTTTGTCATACCCCAGCAATTTTACGGCGGACTCATTGATATCAATGAATTTGCCTTCAAAATCATGCAGATAAATACAGTCTAAAGATCGGTCAAACAGCGCCCGGTACCTTTCCTCGGTTTCCTTTAAGCTCTTTTCCGCCCGGTTTCTGGCGTCCAGCATGGCATTGGCGGATTCTGCCAGTTGAACCCATTCTTTGATCCTAAGCCGAGTGATATCAATGGGGTTTCTTTCTGTTTCCACGCTTTTAAAAAAAGATAGAAACACATCGTAGGTTTTTTTCAGATATCGGCCGGCCAAGGACGCCACTGCCAGAATGATCCCAAACAAACCCAAGGCAATACCGCTGATCCAGAATATTTCTTTGATGATTCGGTCATAAACCTCCTTTTGTTTTTTTAAAAGCACGGATTCGATTTCATCCGTATAAATCCCGGCGCCCACCATCCATTGCCAATCCGGAATCCCACGGACAAACGAAAGTTTCGGCGCAATCATGCCTGTGGAGGGTTTCCGCCAGTGATAATGAATAAAATCCCCCCCAGGGTGATCCACGGCCTTGCGTTCCTCCTGAATGACCTTCACGCCGTTGGGGTCGGTTAACTCCCAATGGTTATGACCGATCATCTCAGGCTGAGTTCTGTTCATCAATGTGACGCCGTCGTACGTGACCACAAAAATATATCCGTCTTTGCCGAATTGTATGGCTTTAATATATTCCAGAACCTCATGCTGAATATCCTGTGTCACATCATCCAAATATTCGCCCGTGCCGATGAACCCGTTAAATGGCTCAAAATATTTTATAAAAGAGATTTTAGGGTATCCCCTCCCCGGTGTTTGGGGTTTGGTACAGGTATATTGGTAAAATCCTTCACCTTGACGGCGGACCAGTTCGATCATGTCCCGAATCACATAAGCGCCTCGGGCATCCCGCCAATCCAGAAAATTTTTCCCTTCAAATTCCGGATGGTCTGCAAAGAGAATCTCCACGCCGTCCAATCCCACGGCAAAATAATATCCCCGGCCCTGGTTGAACCGGATGGGCCGCAGGGCATCGAGAATAATCTTTTTTATTTCAGCATGGCTTTGTTTGTCTTTATGTTCATGATATAAATGGGCGGCTATGGCATGGGCTTCTTCCACACGGGCTTTGATGGATGCCTTAAGCCGTGTCTCGATGGTGGATCGGCTGTATTGGATAAATTCAATGGTTTGATTGACCTGGCGTTTGAGCAGTTCTTTTTGTCCGGCCAAATAGTCGCTGCGCATCCGAATGGATTCATCTTTGAATTTAATATATTCCCGGACAATCACAAAACAGCTTGTAACCCCGAGGATCACCACACAGACACATGCCGGAAGGGTCACCATAAGGTGCTTAAATGCGATCTTTTTTGGAAAACGGCTCATAATAAAACGCTTCCGGGAATTGTCCAAAACAGAGTCGATGGTTTCACGTTGGAACTGTGATTTTTATATAATTTGCTTTGCGTTTTGTCAAAATATCTTAACCATCTGTTTTGATGCAAATAGGTTTCTCATTGACCCAACGGTGCAAACATATTAGTCATGTAAAGAATAAAGACGCTCGTCGAAAACTTAAACCTTAATTTGCAAAAACCGTTTTTTTTTAAAACACCGGCCGACAAAAAAATGCGGGAAATTTGGGTCCGCGGCGAACAGATTTTTTCAAATGGGAACCTAAGATGGCCGACATTCTGATCATTGATGATGAAATTTCCTTCTGCAAAATGCTTGCCCGTCAATTCCAACGGGAGGGCCATACGGTGTTATATGTGCAGTCTCTGGCCGAAGGCTTGGAAAAAGCGATGTCCGGGAAATATGATGTGGTCTTTCTGGATGTGAATCTTCCGGACGGCAACGGGCTGGAGGCTTTGCCCAAGATCACAGAAACCCTCTCATCCCCTGAAGTGATCATTATCACCGGCCAGGGGGATCCGGACGGCGCGGAGCTTGCCATCCACAGCGGCGCATGGACCTATGTCGTCAAGCCGCCCTCCATGGAAAATATCAAACTCCAGCTCAGCCGGGCGCTTCAATACCGCAAAGAAAAGTTGTGGAAAAAACCTGCGGTGAATCTCAAACGCGAAGGAATCATCGGAACCAGCCCTCAGCTTCAGGCATGCCTGGATCAGGTGGCGGTGGTTTCGGGAAGCCCTGTCAGCGTATTGATTACCGGAGAAACCGGCACAGGAAAAGAGCTTTTTGCCCGGGCCATTCATGCCAACAGCCCCCGGGCGGACCATCCTTTTGTGGTGGTGGACTGTGCGTCTCTACCGGAAACCCTGGTTGAAACCATTTTGTTCGGGCATGAAAAAGGCGCTTTTACCGGCGCCCAGAAGGACCGGGCAGGGCTGATCAAAGAAGCCGACGGGGGCACGCTTTTTTTGGATGAAATCGGCGAGTTGCCCTTGCATCTTCAAAAAGATTTTTTAAGGGTGCTTCAGGAATCGCGGTTCCGGCCGGTGGGGTCTAATAAAGAAATATCAAGCGATTTCAGACTGATATCAGCCACAAACCGGGATCTTCAAGCCATGGTGAACGCGGGTCAATTCCGCCAGGACCTGTTGTTCCGCGTTCAATCCTTTGTGATCCATTTGCCGCCGCTGCGTGTCCGACCTCAGGACATCAAAGACATCGCCGTAAATTGCATGACAAAATTTTGCGAAACCCAGGGCATTGAAACAAAAGGATTTTCCCCGGATTTTTTTGAAGTGCTTTTTGCCTATGATTGGCCGGGCAATGTCAGAGAATTGATCCACGTCATGGAAATCGTTTTTGCCATGTCCCGATTTGAGCCCACCATATTTCCCATGCACCTGCCCCCAAATATCCGGGCCCCCTATGTCCGGCGACAAGTAACACCCAAAAACGAATTGCCGGGAAGCAATAGGCCGTTTGGTGAATTTTCCGCCGGATTTCCCAAAATTCAGCATTTACGGGAACAAACGCTCCAAAAAATCGAAAAACAATATTTAAGCGATTTGATGCTGCACACCCAAGGCGATATCCAGGAAGCCTGCCGCATATCAGGACTGTCCCAATCCCGCCTCTATTATCTATTAAAAAAATATCAGATCCAGAGATGACGCGCCATCCGCCGGGGGACCGCTTGGCCCGGGCGTTTATCTGAAGCGTCTTTGGGGCGCCGTTTCTTATAAAGCAAGAAAAAATTCCTGTTGCGCAGGAAAAAAAGGACTCCGCCGGGGCTCACCAGAGGTCTTTATCCGCGAATTATTTTATAATATCTTGAATTTATGATAAAATTTTAAAAAGCTATTTTTGGCACACTCCTTGCTATTTTCTTTCATAACCATATGACGGGTGATAAAAACAAAGGAAAGCAACCATGGCGGCAAAACTTCAAGTCCTTTACCAGCATGGGATGGAAAAACCATTATCCCCTGAAAAACAGACCCCGCATGCGGCAATGGGAGATGACCATTCAAAGAATATCCATCAAATCGTGAAAGGACTTTATCGGGCCATTCAATATTATGCGCAGTTAAAAGATTTTACAACAGCCGAACGCCTCCGGGAAAAATTGATTAAAATCGCGCCCACTGCCACCCATGAAATATTTCAATCATTTGAAATAATAGAAAAAGAAAAAATAGCAGCCATGGATTTAGAAAAAATCAAACCCTGGGCCGAATTGTTTAATTCCTTTACACCCGGGGAAGCGGCGGCCTTTTACTTTGGCCTTAAGTCCACTCTGGCAAAACCCAATCAACGGATTTTCAAACAAGGGGAATGCGACGATCGGCTGTTTTTTATAGAATCCGGGATGCTAAAACAGAGTTATTTTGATTCACAAGACAAAAAAAATGTCACACTGGCCACGCTCCAAAAAGGGGATGTGTGCGGCGCCGAAGCGTTTTTTACATCCATGCCCCATACCACCTCCCTCATCGCCCTGGAAAATTCACAAATCAGTTTTCTGGAGAAAAAAACATACCAGCACATCAAAACCGGCTATCCGGCCATTGACCCCAAGCTCATGCTGTTTTGTGAAAAAAACCAAAAGAAAGTTCAGCACCGCAATATTCAAATGATCGAACGGCGGGCCCACGAGCGTCATGCGGTGACATTAAAGGCCGCGTTGCAACGCATGGACGCGCAAGGCAGACCGCTGCCCCCGGTGATCCCGGCAACTGTTTCCGACATATCCGTTGGCGGCATGTGCGTCACCGTCCCCAACATGGGCATCGGCACTGCCGCCAATTTTCATCAAAGCTCGGTAAGGGTGACGCTTTCTTACGAAAAACATTTCCTGACATATGAATTGACCAAGGAAGCCAAGGTGGTCCATGTCAGGATGCTTCCCCTTGGCGATTGTTGTCTTCATCTTCAGTTTGCCACGCCGGTGGATGAATCCAAAATTCTCGAAATTGCAACCCAGACCAATATCACGGCTTATTTGTAATGAGCAAAAATAAAAAGGAGATCAATTATGAACAATCTGGCGATCCAATCCGAAGAAATCAAATCAACGGCCAAAGCCCATATTTTAATTGTGGATGATGAAGAACCGGTGCGGACCCTGTTAAAACGGATCCTGGAGCGCGAGGGATATGCGTGCGAAACCGCGGAAGACGCGCAAAAAGCAGCCGCGCTGATGCTGATACACAAGTTTAATTTGGTGATTAGCGACGTGAAAATGCCCGGCAAATCCGGCATTCAATTTCTGGAAGAAATAAAAACAAAACGGCCGGAAGTGGCCACATTGATCATGACCGGACTGGGCGATAAGCAAATTGCAGATGCGGCCATTGAAAAAGGATCCTACGGCTTTCTTCACAAACCCTTTCAAAAAACCCAGGTCCTTGCCACTGTCGCGCATGCGCTCAAATGCAGGAGCATGGACTTGCAGAATCAATTTGAAGTGGAAAATCTGGAAGCCATTATCAAAGATCAGGAGCAATGTCTGGATCAAGCCAATATTAAATTGAAAAACATTCTGCAGAGCATCATCAAAGCCATGTCCATGGCCATTGAATCCAGAGATCCCTATACCGCCGGCCATCAGCAGCGGGTGGCCAATCTTGCCGCGGCCATTGCTTCGGAAATGGGATATGCCGAAGAGGATATTCAAAATTTAAAAATGGCCTGTTTGATTCATGACATTGGAAAAATTTCAGTGCCAGCTGAAATTTTATGCAAACCCGGGAAACTTTCAGCGGCGGAATTCAATATCATCAAAGATCACGCCAGAATAGGCTATACCATATTAAAAGAAATCGAATTTCCATATCCTTTGGCGCAAGTGATTTACCAGCATCATGAACGGATGGATGGTTCCGGCTATCCCCAGGGCCTTAAAGGGGACGAAATCCACCCGCATGCCAAAATTTTAGCAGTGGCCGACGTGGTGGAAGCCATGATCTCCCACCGCCCCTATCGTCCCGGCATTGAAATGGATCTGGTCTTAGAGGAAATCCAATTGGAAAAAGGGCAGCTCTACGATCCGAAAGTGGTGGATGTTTGTGTTCGGATCATCAAAACAACCAACGGGAAATTCTTTAATAATCATTTTTCAAACCCTTGATATACAAAAAATTTTTGTAATATTTTAACTATTTTAAAAAATTTTAAAAAAGATTCAAAAAATGTTATCAATTGTTTTGGGATTCCATCGGCATGGTTTTAAAGGAACCTAAAGAGGATACCATGCACCCAGCACAAAATATCACTTCCCTGATATGCGAGTATATGGACCGGCATGCGCCGATTTTTGCCGTGCTCATGGAAAAAAACGGATGCATCCAGCACAAAATATCACTTCCCTGATATGCGAGTATATGGACCGGCATGCGCCGATTTTTGCCGTGCTCATGGAAAAAAACGGATGCATCCATTACGCCAATGCCTATGCCAAAGATATGTGCGGAGAAGCAATCATCGGACGGAATTTTCGGGATCTCGTCATTGATTTTACAGGACAATTTCAAATGGATCATTTCCATGAAATGGCAGATCCCCCCCGCATGATCCAAGTCAGCGCCGTCAATGGGCTTCCCCGGACCCTGTATTTTCATTTTTTTGACTGGGGCGATCAATGCTTAGGTGTGGGCAAGCCGGATGTTTCCGAATTGGAAGATCTGCGGCACCAATTGGTTGCCTTAAATAATGAATTAAATAACATCACCCGACAATTGCAAAAGAGCAACGCGCAATTGGAACAGCTTAATCGCCTCAAAAATCAGTTTATCGGCATGGCCGCCCATGACTTGCGGAAACCTGTGGGCCTCATCATGTCCTACAGCGAATTTCTCATGGAAGAAACCCGGTTGCTTTTAAACGAAGCGCACCAAAAATTCTTGCGCACCATCCGGTCGTCGGCTGAATTTATGAGGCGGCTGGTGGATGGTTTTTTGGATATGGCTGTCATTGAATCCGGAACGCTCATTTTGGACAAAACGTCCGTAGATTTGACGCACGTGCTTCAACAAAGCCTTGTTTTAAATGAAATGATAGCGAAAAAAAAAGGGGTCCGCATTCATGTGGATCACAATGGGAATATTCCTTGGGTAAAGGCGGATTCTGCAAAAATTGAACAGGTGTTTACCAATCTCATCTCAAACGCCGTGGAACATACCCCTTCCGGAGGTCATGTATTTATAAAGCTTTATTTACAAAACCATCAGGTGGTGGCATCTATTCAAGACCAAGGCCCAGGCATTGAAAAAAAAGACTTGGATTGTCTTTTTAAACCGTTTACCCCAAGCCAAGCCCAAAAATCTTCAGGGGAAAAAAGCATCGGCCTGGGACTGGCCATATCCAAAAAAATCATCGAAGCGCACGGCGGAAAGATTTGGGTGGAGTCTGCGTATGGAAAAGGGGCGACCTTTTATTTTTCAATCAACATGTAAGGGGAAAAAATATGATCCAGGATAACGTTTATGAAAAATTTTTAATGTTCTTACTGAATGGCGATCAACGGGAATGCAGCCGAATTGTCAGTGACTTATTGAATTCTGGAATCGACATCAAAGACCTATATATCAACCTGTTTCAGCGCAGCCAATATCGGGTCGGCGAATTATGGGAGGAAAATAAAATTTCAGTTGCCAAAGAACATTTATGCACCGCCATCATCGAGCGATTATTGAATTTGGTGTACCCGAAATTATTTTCCAGCGAAAAAACAGGTAAAAAAGCCGTTATTTCATGCAATGTCAACGAATATCACCAGATCGGCGGGAAAATGGTGGCCGACCTGTTTGAATTGCATGGATGGGATGGATATTTTTTAGGCGCAAACACACCCATTGCGGATTTGATCAAACTCATAGATGAAAAACAACCTGATATGGTGGGGGTGTCCCTAAGCCTTGTTTCCAATCTCCATCTCCTGCATCAATCCATTGAAACCATCCGCGCAACATATCCCCAAATCGATATCCTTGTGGGCGGCCAGGCCTTTCGATGGGGGGGAGCGGATTCGCTAAAAAAATATCCATCCGTGACATATATTTCGGATTTACACCAACTCGAATCCTTCATTGCCTCATAGGGCTGCAGCCATGAAAAATACTTCCATCAAAATTTTGGCCGTAGACGATGATCCGGATGTGTTGTTTGCCACTGTCCGCGCGCTTCGAAACGCCGGATATGAAGTCATTGAAGCTGCCAGCGGCGAAGAATGTCTTATGCTTGCCAAAAAACACCGGCCGGATTTGATTCTTTTGGATGTGATGATGCCGGATATTAACGGGTTTGAGGTCTGCCGCAGGATCAAATCAGACCCTGAGCTGCAAAACATGTATGTGATGATCTTAAGCAGTACCAAGACAGAATCCGACAGCCAGGCAGAAGGACTTGAAATCGGCGCAGACGGCTATATCGCCCGACCCTTTCCCAACAGGGAATTGCTGGCCCGGGTGGCGGCCATGGTTCGATTAATTCGCGCGGAGCGAGAACGGGATAAAGTCATCGCCGAGCTTCAGGCCGCGCTGGCCAAAGTCAAACAATTATCCGGCATGCTTCCGATTTGCGCAACCTGCAAAAAGATTCGGGATGACCAAGGGTATTGGCAACAGATTGAAGCCTATATCCGGGACCATTCTGAAGCGGAATTTACCCATGGAATCTGCCCGGAATGCTTAAAAAAATTTTACGAACAGAATTTTCCACAGGAATAACGCACCGTTATTCTCAATGCTGTTGGATACCCGGATGGCCGGCCGGGATGTGTCAATCGTTCTTCCTGCGATCGGACCGGCTATCCTATTGATTGAATCATCCCCAATCACAACAGGGAAAAGAAAATGAACGGAACGTATTTGCATGAAAGTATTAATCGCAGATGATGGATTGACCATACGGAAATTATTGGAAGCGTATTTAACCCAATGGGGTTATGAGGTGGTGATCGCCAAAAACGGGCAAGAGGCCTGGAATATCCTGCAAGATCCGGACTCCCCGGCGCTTGTGATTTTAGACTGGTTGATGCCGGAGATGGATGGGGTTGAAATTTGCAGAAAAATTCGTCAGCTGCCCCATGGCAGGCACATGCATATTATCATTCTCACCTCTTTGGAAGGCAAGAAAAACGTGGTTTCCGCCTTGAATGCGGGCGCGGATGATTTTATCTCAAAAAATTTTGACATCCATGAATTTCATGCCCGGCTGAAAGCAGGCGAACGGATCGTGTCTTTAAAAAAAGAACTGGCGGCCAAGGCGGCGTCCCTGGAAGAGTCCTTATTGCATATCAAGCACTTGCAGGGGATTTTGCCCATTTGTATGTATTGTCATAAAATTCGAGATGATAAGGAAGTTTGGCAGAACCTTGAAACCTATATCTCCCAGCTTACAGACGCCATGCTCAGCCATAGCATGTGCCCGGATTGTATGAAACAAAAATTCCCTGAGCTATGCGAAACAATTTAAATATCAAGTAATTGTTCCGCGCCATAAGGCGACATCGGCTCCTGGACCGCCCATTTGATTTTTTCAGCAATCTCCTTGCCGATGCCGGCTACGGTTTGAAGATCTTCCGCGCTGGCGGCCATGACCCGCTCCACGGTGGAAAATCGTTTCAGAAGCTGGGCCGCCCTTTTGGGGCCGACGCCCGGCAGTCCCTGCAAGATATATTTCTGACGGGCCTGTTTGGTCTTGGGCCGGTATCCTCCGCGCTTCTGGCAAAGACGGGCGGCGGACTGAAGCTGACGGGCGGCATAGCACATCAGGTCCCCGGTTTCCGACGGCTGTAAAGATCGCAGCACCGGAATGTGAAATATCAAACTCACGGATATCAAGGCGCCTTGAAGGGCCGGGCGCTGAATGCCGGTTTGCGCCAAATCATGGGCTGTGCCCTCCAAAATCAAAACGCTTTTGTGCCTGGAACCGGCCAGGCGGGCCGCCTGTTGAAACAAGCGACCGTCCATAATGGATATGGCAAAATCCTGAATGGTCTTTCGTTCAAACAAAACCCTGTTATCGACAAGATAATCGCCGATGGGAAGGCGTTTAATAAAAACATGGACATCCGGCTTTTCACAGAGGTATGTGATAACGTCACGGGGTTCGCGGTCATCGGCAATCATCAGGATCCGGCGGGGAATTTCATTCATTTGTAAAACACAGGATTCTTATTGCGCTTCCAAGGGCCTTCAGTCATGTCAAAGCCTGTTTTTTCATCCTTTCCCTTGACGGGGGAGGCCGGGTGGGAGCGAAAAAATGAATTTAAAAAGCCCCGAATTCCGCCAGGGTCAGATTTCGGTTCTGGATATTGGCCTTCACCGCTGCAAGAAACACGTCCATGCCGATGCCATGGCGGACCGTGCCGTCCAAGGTTCTCACCGCCAGGGTGTTGGTTTCCTTTTCCTTTTCACCGGCCGTAATAATCAGGGGAATTTGATTTAACTGGGCTTCCCGGATTTTTTTCTTTAAGCTCTCGGAACGCAGATCAATACAGGATCTTAGGCCCGAATCTTCAAATTTTTGATGAAGCTCCCTGCCGAATCCAGACAGATCATCATTGATGGGAAGCACAATCACCTGGATGGGGGCCATCCATAATGGAAATTTCCCGGCAAAATGTTCAATCAAAATCCCCATGAACCGCTCGATGGAGCCGTAAATCACCCGATGGATCATGACCGGCCGGTGCCGTTCATTATCCGGCCCCACATAGGAAAGGTCAAACCGCTCGGGCAGGGACATATCCAGCTGGATGGTGCCGCACTGCCAGGTACGGCCGATGGCATCCCGGATATGGATGTCGATTTTGGGCCCGTAAAATGCGCCGTCGCCTTCGTTGATCTTATAGTCCATGCCGTATTTGGCCAACGCGCCTTTCAGACCGTTGGTGGCATTCTCCCATTGCGCATCCGATCCAATGGATTTTTTGGGGCGGGTGGAAAGCTCCAGATGAAACCCCAGGCCAAAAGTATGATACATGCGTTTGACCAAATTCAACACACCCAAGATTTCTTCTTCGATCTGATCGGAGGTCATAAAGATGTGGGCGTCGTCCTGGTGAAAGGCGCGCACGCGAAACAGGCCGGAGAGCACCCCGGATAATTCATGGCGGTGCACCAGGCCGATTTCAGCGGCCCGAAGCGGGAGATCCTTATAAGAATATCGCTTCATTTTAAACAGCAACATGCCGCCCGGGCAGTTCATGGGCTTGATGGCGGATTCGGTTTCATCAATGACCAAGGTATACATGTTTTCCCGGTAATTTTCCCAATGACCGCTGCGCTCCCATAGGCTTCGGTTTAAAATAATGGGGGTTTTGGTTTCCACATACCCGGCCCGGCGGTGCTCCTCCCGCCAATATTGGAGCAGGGCGTTCCATATTTCCATGCCATTGGGGTGAAAAAAAGCCATGCCGGGGGCTTCGTCGTGAAATGAAAAAAGGTTTAAGGCTGCGCCGATTTTTCGATGATCACGTTTGCGGGCTTCTTCCAACAGATGCAGATAATCGTCGAGTTCTTTTTTGGTAAAAAATGCAATGCCGTATATCCTCTGGAGCTGGGGTTTTGTCTGGTCTCCCCGCCAATATGCGCCGGACACTTTCATGAGTTTGAATGCTTTGATATAACCCGTATGGGGGATATGGGGACCCCGGCACAGGTCCGTAAAATCCCCCTGGGAATAAAAGGAGATGGTGCCGTCGGCCAGATCTGAAATCATCTCCAGCTTATAAGGTTCGTTTTGATAGAATTGCAGCGCTTCTTTTTTGGGCACTTCCCGACGGACAATGGGAAGCTTGGCGTTGACGATTTTTTGCATTTCTGCTTCGATTTTAGGAAAATCCGCCTCGGAAATGGGCGGCATATCAATATCATAATAAAACCCTTCCTCCACCACCGGCCCAATGGTGAGTTTAGCCTCGGGATACAAACGGACAATGGCCTGGGCCATGGCATGCGCCGCGCTGTGTCGCAAAATATCCACACTTTCCTTATCCTTGGTGGTTAAAAAACGGATCCGGGCATCCCCGTTGATTTTTGCGCCCAAATCCAAAAGCTTGCCGTTGACTTCCATGGCCACGCAGTTTCGCAAAAACCCTTCGGAAATGGATTTGGCCACGTCATATCCATCCACCGGACCGTCAAATTCTTTTACACTGCCATCTGGAAACGTAATCTTTATCATTGACGATTGACTCTTTTGTAATTAGTTGTTTAAGTAATAAAAATTTCAGATGAAAATAGATTGATTATGTAAGGATAAATGAATACCAACGTCAAGGATAAATATCAAAATAAAAATCCAGAATCCGCCGTGAATGCAATGGCTCCCCAAAACACCCCCTTGATGGTTGAGACCCCGCGGGATTTAGCCCAGGCGATCCATTGTCTGGAAGGTTCGGCATGCATTGCTTTGGATATGGAAGCAGACTCCATGTTCCATTTCAAAGAAAAAATCTGCCTGATTCAGATATCCAACGGGCATCATATGTATCTCATCGATACTCTGGCCATACAGGATATCACCCCGCTTGCCGCTTTGCTGGCGGACGGCCGTATCCGAAAAATTCTTCACGGCGCCGATTATGACATCCGAAGCTTCCACCGGGACTTCGGCCTGCGTTTTGAAAATGTTTTTGACACTGAATTGGCGGCGCGTTTCCTGGGGTATTCGGAAACCGGTCTTGAAGCTTTACTGAAGCAAAAATTCAATGTGATTTTGAATAAAAAATTTCAAAAAAAAGATTGGTCTAAGCGGCCCCTGCCCCCGGACATGATTGCCTATGCAGCTGATGACGTGCGATACCTTATTGCATTGCATGAGATCCTTTTAAAAGAACTAACTGAAAAAAACCGGCTGGACTGGATTTTAGAAGAAAACGACCTTCTGTTGCGCGTCAAAGATCAAGACCTTGCCCCCGGCCCGTTATTTACCCGGGTCAAAGGGGCCGGACGATTGGATCCAACAGGGCTTGCCGTCTTGGAATCTTTGCTGAAATTCAGGTTGAAAATAGCCGCGCAAAAAGACCGGCCCCCGTTTAAAATCATCGGTACTCCGGCGCTTTTAAAAATCTCCCGGGAAAAACCCGCTTCATGGCACCAACTGCAACACTTACACATGCTCAGCGAAAAGCAATTGGCCGCGTATGGGAAAACCATTTTGGACATTGTCTGCCATTGCGTTCATCTGCCCAAATCCCAATTGCCGCGCTATCCCCGCAAAACATATGTTTCGGCGGAAAACACCCTGCCGGAAAAAATCAAAAAACTCAAACAGTGGCGGACCCGCAAAGCCCGTATTCTCGGCCTGGACCCCGGGATTTTGCTGAATAATAGCGCCATTAAATCCCTGGCGGAAAAAAACCCAAAAACCCTTTATGACCTTCAAGAAATTGAAGAAATAAAAAATTAGCAAAAAAAAGAATTCGGAAAAGAAATAATCATGATCTTAAATCGGTTGTCGGAATCCCTTTGAGCCGAAGATATAGACCTATGGCTGAAAAAAAAATAAAAATCATAAAAAACGACGGCGGCAGCCTGGAGGCCTTGTGGCACCAAGGAACCGCCGAAGCCGGCGTGGTGATTGCCCATCCCCATCCCTTGTATGGCGGGGATATGTATAATAATGTGGTGGAGGCCGTTCAAAAAGCTTATCAGGCTCATGGATATACCACCTTAAGATTCAATTTCCGAGGGGTCGGAGGAAGCACCGGACAATATGATGAAGGCAGGGGGGAACAGGAGGATGTGATGGCCGCGTATGATTTTCTGAAGGATTCCGGCGCTGTTAAAATTGATTTGGCCGGATATTCATTCGGCGCATGGGTCAATGCCCGGGTTGCGGCCAAACTCCCTGAAGCCCCCATGATCATGGTCTCCCCGCCGGCAGCCATGCTTGGCTTTCCGAAGGATTTAAAAATTTCAAGCCTAAAGCTGGTGATCACCGGCAGCGCCGATGAATTTGCCCCGCCGGACCTGATCAAAAAACTAACCGCCCAATGGAATCCCGGGACCCCTTGTGAAATTATCAATGATGCGGATCATTTTTTTTGGGGATTCTCCGAAGCGCTCATCACGGCGCTGAAAAAACATATTTGATCCGTTATTTTCATCCACACCATTACGGGGGAAAAATGAAACACAATGACAAAATTCCATCTAACGCCACGGTGATCATCAAACGGTTGCGCGCAGATCATGGCCAGGAGACCTTTAAAAAATATCTTCCCTTAAACCGCGGCATGGTGGAAGAAATTGAAAAAAATATAACAGAAATTTTTGATGCGCTCGGCGGGTCCTCCCTGATCAAATCCAGCCGCGATGTGTATATCAAGCCCAATGCCGTGGGCACCAATGCCTATGTGTATACCCGGCCTGAGGTTCTTAAGGCGGCCATTGACTATTGGTTTGCCGCCGGCGCCAAAAACATCTATGTGATTGAAAACTGCACCCAGGCCAACTGCACCCGGTTGGTGTTTGAGATCATCGGCTATAATTCGCTGTGCAAAAAAACCGGAGCGGTTCCGGTGTATCTGGATGAAGATGATGCGGTGGAATATGAATTTTCAGGGAAAAAATCAACAAGCAGTGATCCCCGGGGATATGCGCTCACAAAATTTAAGATGCCGCGAATCATTCATGAAAAGCTCATCCGGGAAAAAGCTTCCAATCTCTATGTGAACATTCCCAAACTCAAAACCCATTCCATGGGCGTGGTGACGTTGGGCATCAAAAACCAGTGGGGGTTTCCGATCCATGGCGACCGAAGCCCGGACCATAATTACAACCTTCACCACAAGCTCGTGGATGTTCTATCCCATGTGCGGCCGGATGTGACGCTTATCGAAGGGGTTGAAGGCACCATTTACGGCCATTACCCGCCCCTGGCGCTGGCGGATCAATGCGTGAAGCCTTTTAAGGTATTAATCGGCGGGTTGAACGTGGTGGCTGTGGATGCCGTGGGCGCGCGGATCTTCGGCAAACGGATCAACGATGTACCGCATTTAAAAATTGCCGTTGAACGAAATCTCGGCGACGGCGTCCAAAGTGAAAAAGATATCGTGATCACCGGCGATTACTCAGATTACGAGAACCTGGATATTCTCCATGAATGGTCTCAATACGGCGGTCAATACCCTGACGACCTGGTCCCTGAATTCCCAGAAGATGTCACCATCCTCAAGGGAAAGGAAATGGCCTGCCGGGAAGGCTGTGTAAACAATTCTCTTAGCGTTCTTCAGGGGATTTATCTGGATCAGCAGGGAAAAGGCGGATGGACCCTGATCTTGGGCAAGGGGTTTGATACGGATGTGATTGACGCTATCTCAGGCCGGGTTCTGGTGGTGGGGCCTTGCGCGGTCAAGGAAACAGGCAAACGGCTGGTGGACCGACTGGGCAGACACAATGTGTATTTCAGCCGGGAATGCAATGATCTGACGGCTCTGGTGGAATCCATGTGCCACCTGATGAAGGTGAGCCCTTTTAAGCTGGCGCCGCCGATCAGCCTTTTGAAAGCAGGGTGGATTTTACTTCAAATGCGGCTGCATGGGAGCAGTGCAAGAATGACCCATCCTTTGGCGAATTTGATCAAATTAAGATAATCGATATCCGCCGGCGGCCCCAAAAAGGTTTCTATCCTGGGCGCGCACCCTTTTTCATGATTGCACAATGAAGGCTGAATCAAATCATGATCCAGGATGATTTTGGGTTTTAAGTCATTATCGTTTATTGACATGATCGAAGAATTTCTTCTATATACAATCTTGTCCGAATTGCTCAATGCTTTTTCCCCTGACAAATAAGGAGGATCATGTCCCGGCTGCTGAAGGCTTTTTTCCAATCCACCTGGGGAAACACCTCAATTCCTTTTGAAGTGATATTTGCAGACGGATCGCGTTACCGGAATAAACAAGCCCAACCCCAGGTCGTCATTTGGTATAAAACCCGGCTGGCCCAACTCAATACCCTGGTCAATCATGGATGGGGGCTGATTGAGTCTTACATCCATGGGAGCGTGGATATCAAAGGGGATTTAAAACTTTTGATTAAGGCGTCCGCTGAAACCGGGCCGTCTTTGATTGAAAATACGCTGCAGTTGCGCATCCCGCATCCCATCATCCGGCTTCGCAATTTCTGGCATGAAGTGCGTTTTGGAAACCGTAGCCTTCCCCAAGCAAAGAAAAACGCGCTCTTCCATTACAACCGGGGATCTGAAATCTTCTGGCAGTATTTAGACCCCACCATGACCTATACCTGCGCATACTGGAAAAACGGCACCCAGACATTAAAGCAAGCCCAGGAGAACAAACTGGAGCATGTATGCCGGAAACTAAGACTTGTGCCCGGCGATCGCCTGATTGACGTGGGCGGCGGCTGGGGGTCGCTCCTTTTTTACGCCTGTGAGAAATACGGGGTTTTGGGCACCAATCTCAGCCCCACCATTGACCAGAACCGATGGATTCGGGAAAAAGCCAAAGAAAAAGGGCTGATAGATAAAATCACCATCCAGGAAAAAGATTTCCGCCAGGTGGAAGGAACCTTTGATAAATACGCATCCCTTGGCGTGTATGAGCACGCAGGCAAAGGCCAGCTCACCGACTGGGTCCGGAGCATGGCCAAATGCTTAAAACCCGGCGGCATCGGCCTGCTCCATTTCATTGCCCATGACCTGTCCATGGAAACGGATTTTTTTATCCGCAAGCATATTTTCCCCGGCGGGTACCTGCCGGGGCTGGCCGAGACCATTGAGATCATGGCCAAACACGGCCTTGAAATTCTTGACATTGAAAACCTGCGCCGACATTACGCCCTGACACTGGATGTGTGGGCCAAAAATTTCGATGACAACTGGGAAGCCATTCACCGCTATGATCCAAAACGCTTCAATGAGCAGTTTTACCGGACCTGGCGCACGTATCTTCATTTTTGCGCGGAATATTTCCGTACGGAAAATACGGTGCTGCGGCTTTATCAGATTACCTTTTCAAAGGGAAACACCACCGATTACCCCATGGACAGGGAGTTTTTATATAAATGACGCACCCATCATCCAAATTAAACATTGCCGTGGTGGGCGGCGGCGTGGCAGGCATTGTGGCAGCCTATCTGCTGGGCCGCGTCCACCATGTAACTTTATTTGAAAAAAATGACTATGTGGGCGGCCACACCCATACGGTTCCCATACCGGATGGGCCGGACGTTGGCACTATGGTGGATACTGGTTTTATCGTGCACAATGACCGGACGTATCCGACTTTTATCAAATTCTTAAGCCAACTGGGCGTGGAGCGGGTCAAATGTCCCATGTCCTTTTCATATTTTGACCGGCGCACGCGATTTCAGTATTCCAGCGCAACACCTTTTGCTGACTGGAAAAACCTTTTTTCTGTGTCCTTCTGGAAATTTCTTTTAGATATTCTCCGGTTCAACAAGCTGACCCTTGGCGCTCTTGACAAAGGGGGGCTTGCGGGCATGACCCTGGGTGAATATTTAACCCAAAATGGGTTCAACCAGAAATTCATCAACCAATACATCATTCCCATGGGCGCGGCCATCTGGTCCACGCCGGATGATCAGATGATGCAATTCCCGGCCCAGACATTTGCCAAATTTTTTGAAAACCACGGGCTTCTGGCCGTGACAAACCAGCCGCAATGGTACACCATCAGGGGCGGCAGCTGTCAGTATGTCCAGGCGTTTATGAAAAAATTCACCGGTAAAATTTTTACCCGCAGCCCGGTGAAAAAAATTTCCCGAAGCAACGGAAAAGTTAAACTTGCGCTCGGCAACGGCGAAGCAATCTTTGATGCAGTGGTGATCGCCGCCCATGCGGACGAAGCATTTGCCATGCTGGCTGACCCATCTGCTCCAGAAGAAAAATTGCTCTCGGTCTGGCGCTATACTTCCAACAAGACCATTTTGCATTCAGATCCATCGTATCTTCCGCCCCTCAGACGGGCCCGGGCATCCTGGAATTATATCCGGGAAGACATTTCAGGTGGTGAACGCCCCATGACCATGACCTATTATATGAACATGCTCCAGGGGCTTACGACCAAATCGGATTATTGTGTAACATTAAACCCCTGCCGGCCCATTGATGCAAATACTGTCATCGGTGAATTTGACTATACCCATCCCCAATATTCCTTTGCGTCCACGCGCACCCAGGCAGACTTGGACAACTTAAACGGCGACCGGAACACGTATTTTTGCGGCAGTTATTTCCGGTACGGATTTCATGAAGACGCGGTCATGTCTGGGGTCAATGTGGGGGCCAAATTCGGAATATCATTATGAAGTCAAAAATATTTAAAGGCTTTGTGGAACATACGCGCCTGCATCCCGTGCACCATGAATTTAAATATCCCATTTATGTATACGGGTTTGATCTGGATGAACTCGCCTCGCTGGACCGCCGCCTGCTGCTGTTCGGCTATAACCGCCGAAGGCCGGTGTCCCTTCATGATGCGGATTATTTGGATGACCGCCCTGGTTCCATCAAAGAAAAGCTTTTAAAATTTCTTCATGCCGACGGGCTAAAAGAAACTGTGACATCCATTTTCCTGATTACCTCGGCCCGATATTTGAATTATGTGTTTAACCCTGTAAGCTTTTATTATTGTTTAAACGATCGCGGGGAGGTAGTGCGCATGGTGGCTGAAGTCAACAATACCTTTGGCGAGCGCCATGTATATTTTCCAAAACAAAAACCAGACATCGCTCATGGCAGCCCCCCGATCCCCCTGTATGCCCCCAAAATGTTTCATGTGTCACCGTTTAATGATATGCAAGGAGAATATGAGTTTATATTTTCGCCGGTTCACCAAGACTTGGATATTCGGATCCGGCTGTTCCGTCAAGACACGGAAACGTTTCACGCGCGATTGCAGGGAAAATCCATGCCGCTTAATAATGCGAATTTGGCCAAAACCATTTTACAGTGCCCATTGGTCCCCCATCTGACCAAACCCCGGATTTTTTTCGAAGCTGCCCGGCTTTATTTCCAAAAGCATATGAAATACCATCCCAAACCTGAGCCCATCAGCCCCATGACCATTAAACGAGCAAGGCAAAGAATATGACCAAAAAAATCAAAAAAGCGCGTTTTCCCGTGGATTCGCTCAAACCCTGTCCCAACCGGCCCAATTGCGTGTGTTCCCAGAGCACAGACCCGCGCCATCGCATTGAACCGCTGCAATATGATATTCCGGCGGCCAAAGCGCATCAGAAGCTTTTAAAAATTCTCAAAAACATGCCCCGCACCAAGGTGGTTAAAGAAAAGGCCAATTATATCCATGCCGAGTGCAAGACGCGGTTTTTGAGATTTGTGGATGACCTGGAGTTTTTATTTGATGACAAGGACGCCGTGATTCATGTCCGGTCCGCCTCCCGGGTGGGATATTGGGATCTGGGCGTCAACCGCAAGCGGGTGGAGCAGTTCCGGCAGGATTTTGAAACTGAACTGGCCAAATCAAAAGAAAAAGACAAGGACAAGACCGGGAAAAAACGCTGACACGCTTTACGAAAAAAATCTTGTCAGAAAAAACACATAAATACCGGCAAAAAATCCCTGGGCAGTCCCCCAGGCAATATCAATGATGGTAATGGCCACCGGGTAACCCTTGACAAACGACAGATTGGTCAAATCATAGGTGCAGTAAAGCACAAATCCTGAAAACAAACCAATCACAATGGCGGTTCCCAAATCATTTTGAACCAGAAGACCCAGGGAAATAAATACCGTAAGTCCCAAAGCAATAATGACTTGAACCAACAGCCCCACCGGCAGATTAAACACAATCCGGTCGTTTTCAATGGCGGCCAGATAGCTCATGTGTTTAAAATAGATGGTCCGGGCAATGACGGACAACCAGATCAAATCAAGTATGACAAACAAAACAACAGAAACGCCCGCGACTTTTAAAAATGTGGAAGACAAAAAATAGTTCATGGCGGTTTCCTTTGATATTTGATGATAGAATCAATTGTTTAAACATTACCCGGTTCATGGCAGCAGGTCAAGGGATTCATCATATGCGTATCCATCCATTCATCCTTACAATCCTTGTGCTTTTGTCCCTTTCGATGCCGGCAAACGCCGGCCGGATTGAAGGGGTTGAGTTTAAAGACACATACGTTATGAATGATAAGACACTGACATTGCGAGGGGTCGGGCTGCTCCGGTATATGGTGGTTATCAAGGCGTATGTGGGGGCGTTTTATCTGGATCAGAACCAGCCGGGCACCCGGGTTTTTGAAGATGTTCCCAAGCGGCTGGAGCTCCAATATTTCCATGCCATTCCCGCATCGGATTTCGCCAAATCCACCCGCATCATGATTGAAAAAAATACATCTCCTGAGATATATGTTAAAATTCAACCTCAACTTGAAACAATGAATTCGCTTTACCGGGATGTCCAGCCGGGAGACCGGTATGCAGCCACCTATTCACCCGATGTTGGCACTGAACTTGCTCTAAACGGAAAGCCGCTGGGTGTGGTTCCGGGATTTGAGTTTGCCAATGCTTATTTTGCCATTTGGCTGGGGGACCACCCCATTGATAAAGGTTTCCGGGACCATCTTTTGGGGAAAAAATGAAAAAACTCACCTGGACCCAACGAGCGGCCTATGCAGGCCCGGCATTTGCCTTAGCGGTGGTGGGCATTCCGGTTTATGTCTACATCCCCAAATTCTACACAGATGTCATGGGCGTCCATGTGTCGGCCATGGGGCTGATCCTGCTGATTGTCCGTTTGTTTGACGCAGTGACAGACCCGGCCATCGGCCTGATATCAGATCGCATCCGCACACCCTTTGGCCGCAGGCGGCCCTTTATTGCTGTGGGCGCCCTGCTGACCGGGTTGGCAATTTTTCTCTTGTTTAATCCGCCCCATATGTCTGCCGATACGGCGACCGTCTGGTTTATGGCCTTGATCTTTTTGCTGTTTTTGTTCTGGACGGTGATCATCGTGCCCTATGAATCCTTAGGGCCGGAACTGACCTTTGATTACAATGAACGCACCACCCTGTTTGGCATGCGCGACGGCGCGCTCATTGCCGGGACTTTGGTGGCGGCTGCTTCTCCGGCTGCCATTAAAGCCTTGATGGATCTGCCGGAAGGCGGCCAGGGCGAGCGAGAAACCTTTTTCATTTTATCCATTATCTATGTCCCCCTGATTTTTGCTTCAGCATTCTGGTGTGTGAAAACTTTTCAGGAGCGCGCCGTTTATGTTGTTGCGCAAACGGAAAACATTTTTACAAAAATCCTGTCCAGCCTGAAGAACCGACCGTTTCGGATTTTGCTGATTTCCTATACCATCAGCGCTGTCGGCAATAATCTGCCGGCCACCCTGATTCTCTATTATGTAGAGTACGTGCTGCATTCTTCGCGGGCGGATTTGTTTCTGGTGCTGTATTTTGTCACCGGCATTATGTTCCTTCCCTTCTGGGTCACAGCCGCCAAACGGTTTGAAAAAAAGTCCGCATGGCTGTTGTCCATGGCCGTCAATACCGGTGCGTTTTCCGGCGTGTTTTTCCTGGGGCCCGGCGATGAACTCTTATACGGCATACTGGTGTTTGTCTCCGGTATCGGATTTGGCGCCACGTTGGCCATTCCGTCAGCCATCCAGGCGGATGTGATTGATTATGATGAACTGATTTCCGGTCAAAGGCGGGAAGGGCTTTATATCGGGCTCTGGTCCATTGCCAAAAAAATGGCCGCGGCATTTGGCGTGGGCGTCGGGCTGGCGTTGCTGGGCGTATCCGGGTATGTGCCCAATGTGAAACAGCCTGAATCCGTGGTTTTCACTTTGCGCATCCTCTATGCTCTGATCCCATGCCTATGCAATGCCATGGCCATTGTCATCGCGTTTGCCTATCCCATCAGCGGAACTGTGCATCGGGAAATCCGAGATGCTGTTTTACGGCGCAATGCCGGTGAACCGGTATCCGATCCTTTGGAACCCGGACATATTCTGAAATAAATTTTAAAGGAATGAGTCAATGACTATTTTTATAAACCTGTTTCTGGTTAATCTTT
>FWPV01003419.1_pt1 | contig 35947 bp, 49 predicted proteins | sample 2228371 | NCBI WGS metagenome assembly FWPV01 (sample SAMEA103939776, study PRJEB20133) | metagenome | reverse complement strand
AGAGGCCGAGGTGGATCATGAAGATCGCCGACACGATTTCCAGCGCAATGCCATGCGCGGCCAGCTCGCGCGTGCCGACCCAGCCCATCATGAAGGCCGAGGCCGCGAAGAGCCCGCTTTCGGCAAGACTGGTCAGGCCGATCGGCCAGCCGAGACGGAACACCGCGCGCATCGCGCCGGGGTCGGGACGCCAGAACCGCACGAACAGCTCGTGCCGCCGCATTTCGGGCAGCCACACGGCGTAACCGGCGATGGCGACCAGCGTGAACACCTGAGTGGCGAGCGTCGCGATGGCCGCGCCCCGGACGCCAAGCTCGGGCGCGCCCCAGTTGCCGAAGATGAGTGCCCAGTTCACCAGCCCGTTCAGAACCGCGCCCGCGACGGTGATCCACAGGACGACCTGCGTGCGCTCCTGCGCGGCGAGGTAGCTTTTCAGAACCATCACCACCAGCGCCGGAAAGATGCCCCAGCCCGCGATCCGCAGGTAGTCCTGCGTGATCGCGGCCAGCCCCTCGTCCTGTCCGAGCGCCGTCAGGACGGGCGCCGAGAACCAGAGCGCGGGCATGACCACCACGCCGAAGCCCAGGGACAGCCAGAGGCCCATCCGGGTGATGCGGCGCACCTCGGTATCCTCGCCGTTCGCGGTGGCGGCGGCGACCATGGGCAGAACCGCCCAGCCGAAGCCCGAGCCCACGATGAAGAGCGTGAAGAAGGTGGTGGCGCCCAGCACGACGGCGGCCAGCGCCTCGACCGAATACCAGCCCAGCATCACCGTGTCGGTGATGTGCATGGCGATCTGCGCCACATGGCTGCCGATCAGCGGCAGACCAAGCGTCAGAAGCGCGCGCGCCTCGCTGGAGAAGGTCGACTCGGGTCGCATGCCTCCCCCTTACGCCGCGCGCTGCGGGCGGGCAATGCGCGCCGGTCCTCAGAGCGTGGCCGAGAGAAGCCCCAGTGCGGCCAGCACGACGACGAGCCCACCCATGATCTCGAGCACCGGGACAGCCCGCCCGGCCACCCCGCCATCGGCAAGCGACCACCGCACGCCGTCGCGGAACCACACGGCGGCGAGCGCGACGAGGATGGTCACGCTGGCGGTCCCGAGGCCTATCACGAAGGCGCCCGCGATCCCGGCCAGCGGGATGCCCATGCCCCAGGTCAGGACGAGGACGAAGATCGCGCCCGTGCAGGGGCGCACCGCAATGCCGGCGATGAGCGCAGCCGCGTCGCGCCAGCCGCTGACCCGGGCGACCTCCTCGGCCGTCGGGCCATGTCGGTGGCCGCACTCGGGGCCGTGGTCGTGATGGTCGCCGTCACGATCGCGGTGGTGGCCGTCTTGATCGTGGCGGTGGGGATGGTCAGGTGACCCGGCAGCGCCCGCGCGCCGCAGCCGAAGCACCCCGCGCAGCATCAGCCAGGCCCCGATGGCGGCGATTGCTGCGTAGCTTGCGGGGGCGAGGAGATCCTCGGCCACGCCCACCATGCGCTCGCGCGTCCACTGGAAGAGGCGGACGCCTGCATAGACCAGCGCAACCGCCGTCGCCGCCTGCGCCAGCGACGCGGCGAGCGAGATGGCGACCAGCCGGCGCGCGGCGACCCGGCTGCCCAGGCCATAGCCGCCGATGACCACCTTGCCATGGCCCGGCCCCGCGGCGTGGAAGAAGCCATAGGCAAAGCACAGTCCCATCAGCGCGGCCAAGGCGCCCGGCTGGCCCGAGCGCAGCGCGCGCAGTCCGCGGGCGAGCGCGTTCTGCGTTTCGCGCTGACGTTCGGCCGCCCAGGCCGCCACCTGTTCGAACCCGCCGAAAGCCCAGAGCGCGGCGCCGCCCGCCGCGAGAGCGACCAGCGCGGCAATCAGGACGAGGCGCATAGCAGGCGGATCTCTTCGGCGAAATTCGCCCCGACGGCGGGGAAGTCGTAGTCCTCGAGCGTCTCGTCCGCGCCGATCTCGCGCAGCGCGTCGAGAAGCGCCTGGTTCGCCTCGGTCATGTCCGGCACGAAGACCTGCGCGGAACAGTCGCTGCGCCCCTCGATCCGCGTGGGCAGCGACAGCGTGTAGGCGGTGTAATAGGTCGGGTCGTAGACCTGGAAGATCACCGGGGTTTCGCCCACCTCGATCCGGTCGGCCAGCGCGCGGACATGGGTCGTGACGATGCGCCCGTCCACCAGGTCGGCCGTGTGCTCCATCGGGCCCGAGAGCGCGATCTTCGCCCCGCCCAGCAGGCCGTAGGTGTCGCCCTCGTAGCCTGGCACCCATTCCATGTCGAAGCCGTTGAGCTTGGCCTTTTCGGCCTCGGTCAGGGCGCCGTCGTAGTCGGCGTCGAGTCCGAGGTCCTCGAGCACGAAGAGCGAATAGAGCTCGTCATAGGTCCAGACCACGCGCACGGCGGCGAGGCGCCCGTCGGTGTCGAACAGCAGGTGGAGTCCGGTGTCGATGAAGATGTGCGGATGTGCCTGGACGTTGCCCGCTGCGAGCGTCGCCGCCGTCAAGATCGCCAGTCCGCCGCGCATGGTCCCTCCTGTCCGCGAGGCGAACATAGGGGACGGTCGGCGCGCAGGCCAGAGGGCGCCCGCGGGCGGTGGCAGGCAATCGCTCAGGCGGGCTTCACGTGCCGGGTGTCGGGATGCAGCGACGCGCCAAGGATGTGCTCCGACCGGTGGATCACGTCGCTGGCCTGGCCGACGAGCAGGGGGTCGGCTTCGCGCACCAGCTTGCGGTCCTTGTCGGGGTAGTCGAGCGAATTGAGGAAGTGCAGCATGCAGTTGATGCGCGCGCGCTTCTTGTCGTTCGACTTGACGATGGTCCAGGGCGCGTCGGCCGTGTCGGTGTAGAAGAACATCGCCTCCTTCGCTTCGGTGTAATCGTCCCAGCGGTCGAGGCTGGCCTTGTCGATCGGGCTGAGCTTCCAGCGCTTCAGGGGGTCGGTCTCGCGCGCTTCGAAGCGGGCGCGCTGTTCGTCGCGCGTGACCGAGAACCAGTACTTGTAGAGCCGGATGCCCGAGCGGACGAGCATGCGTTCGAACTCGGGCGCCTGGCGGGTGAACTCGAGGTATTCGTTCGGCGTGCAGAAGCCCATGACGCGTTCGACGCCCGCGCGGTTGTACCAGGAGCGGTCATAGAACACCATTTCGCCTGCGGTGGGCAGGTGCTCGACATACCGCTGGAAGAACCACTGGCCCTTCTCGACCTCGGTCGGCTTGTTCAGCGCAACGATGCGGGCGAGCCTGGGGTTGAGGTGCTCCATGAACCGCTTGATCGTGCCCCCCTTGCCCGCGGCGTCGCGGCCCTCGAACAGGATGACGAACTTCTGCCCGGTCTCCTGCGCCCAGAGCTGGACCTTCAGGAGCTCGGCCTGAAGGCGGGCCTTCTGCGCCTCGTAGGCGCGGCGCGACATGCGGGTGGTGTAGGGATATGCGCCGTTCTCGAAGACGCGCAGCTCCGCACTTGCCGCGTCGGCCGGGGCCGCGTCCTGAGCCGGCACGGCGGCAGGGGCCTCGCTCGGGGCTGCCGCAGCCGCCTGGACCGGAGCCTCGGCCCGGGCCGCGGTCTTCGGCGCGACATCGGATGCGGCCCTCGACTCGGAGGGACCACGCGGTTCGGTCTCGGCCTCTGGGGCGGCGGCTGGCATGGGGTTTCTCCGCAGACGGGTTTCACCTTGGAATTGTCGCATGCACGGACGCGCTGCGCCTTGATCGGAGTCAAGCGGCCGGAAGGAATGCCGCCAGGGGCACTCGAATCCCCGGTGACCTTTCCCTGCGCCGGCGCTAGCGTCCGGCGAAACGGGAGAGTCGCGTCATGATCACCATTTACGGCGTCTACCGCAGCCGCGCGTCGCGCAACTACTGGCTGGCGGGCGAGATCGGGCTGGAGGTGCGGGAAGTGCCCGTGATCCAGGCCTACCGGCTGGCCGACCCGGCCGCCGAGGGCGTGCAGATCAACACCCGCTCGCCCGAATACCTCAAGGTCGCGCCGACGGGGGCCATACCGGCGATGGACGACGATGGCTTCGTGCTGACCGAGTCGCTGGCGATCAACCTCTACCTCGCGCGGAAATACGGCGGCGCTCTGGGGCCGCGCGACGCCGCCGAGGAGGCGCAGATGATGCAATGGGCGCTTTACGGCGCGACCGGCATCGAGCCGCATGCTCTGGCCATTCTCTACGCCCACGCGCAGGGGCGCGCCAGGACGGCGGAGGGCCAGGCCGAGATCCTGGCCGAGGCCGAGAAGCTGGCCCGCCCGATGGCCGTGCTGGAGGCGCATATCCAGGCCGAGGGGCATATGGTCGGCGGCCGCTTCACGGTCGCGGACATCAACATGGCCGAGGTCGTCCGCTATGCGCAGGCCGAACCTGGGCTGATCGCGCGCTATCCGGCGGTCGAGGCTTGGCTGGCCGCCTGCCAGGCGCGCCCGGCCTTCCAGACGATGTGGGCCAGGCGCAACGCCGAACCCGCCTGACCCCAAAATCTTGCCCCGCCCGAGGGGGCATGCTCTAATGCTGGTCGAACCAACGACAAGAGCAGAGCCATGCCGAACGACCTCCTCTCGGGCGCGGAAACCTACGATGCCTCCTCGATCGAGGTGCTGGAGGGGCTGGAGCCCGTCCGCAAGCGCCCGGGCATGTATATCGGCGGCACGGACGAACGCGCGCTGCACCACCTGGTGGCCGAGATCCTGGACAATTCGATGGACGAGGCCGTCGCGGGCCACGCGACCCGGATCGAGGTGGAGCTGCACGAGGATTTCGCCGTCACGGTGCGCGATAACGGCCGCGGCATCCCGGTCGATCCGCACCCGAAGTTCCCGGAGAAATCCGCGCTGGAGGTGATCCTCTGCACGCTGCACGCAGGCGGCAAGTTCTCGGGCAAGGCCTACCAGACCTCGGGTGGCCTGCACGGCGTCGGCGCCTCGGTCGTCAACGCGCTGTCGGATTCCATGGTGGTCGAGGTCGCGCGCAACAAGGAGGTGTTCGAACAGCGCTTCTCGCGCGGGATCCCGCTGGGGCCGGTCCGGAAGCTGGGTCCGACGCAGAACCGGCGCGGCACGTCGGTGACCTTCCACGCGGACGAGGAGATCTTCGGCCACCACCGCTTCAAGCCGGCGCGGCTGTTCAAGATGGTTCGGTCCAAGGCCTACCTGTTCTCGGGCGTCGAGATCCGCTGGAAATCGGCCATCGACGACGGCGAGACCCCGCGCGAGGCGGTGTTCCACTTTCCCGGCGGGCTGGCCGACTACCTGGCCGAACAGCTCGAACGCGCCTCGACCTACGCAGACCGGCCCTTCGCCGGCAAGGTGAGCTTCCAGGAGAAGTTCGGCGAGCCGGGGTCGGTCGAATGGGCGATCAACTGGACGCCCTCGCGCGACGGTTTCATCCAGTCCTACTGCAACACGGTGCCGACGCCCGAGGGCGGCACGCACGAGGCGGGCTTCTGGGCGGCGATCCTCAAGGGTATCCGCGCCTATGGCGAGCTTGTGGGCAACCGAAAGGCCAAGGAGATCACGCGCGAGGACCTGGCGGGCGGGGCCTGCGCGCTGGTGTCGTGCTTCATCAGCGACCCGGCCTTCGTGGGGCAGACCAAGGACCGTCTGTCGACCGAAGCCGCGGCCAAGATGACCGAAGGCGCGGTGCGCGACCATTTCGACAACTGGCTGGCCGCCGACACCAAGTCGGCCGGGGCGATCCTTGATTTCCTGGTGCTGCGCGCCGAGGAACGCCTGCGCCGCCGGCAGGAGAAGGAGACCGCGCGCAAGTCCGCGACCAAGCGGCTGCGCCTGCCCGGCAAGCTGGTCGACTGTTCGTCGCAGACCCGCGAGGGGACGGAGCTGTTCATCGTCGAGGGCGACAGCGCGGGCGGGTCGGCCAAGATGGCGCGCGACCGCACCACGCAAGCGCTGCTGCCGCTGCGGGGCAAGATCCTCAACGTGCTGGGCGCGGCCTCGTCCAAGATGGGCCAGAACCAGGAGATCGCCGACCTCTGCCAGGCGCTTGGCGTGGGAATGGGGACCAAGTTCAACGTCGATGACCTGCGCTACGAGAAGATCATCATCATGACCGACGCCGACGTCGACGGGGCGCATATCGCCTCGCTTCTGATGACGTTCTTCTTCACGCAGATGCGGCCCCTGATCGACAAGGGGCACCTCTACCTCGCCTGCCCGCCGCTCTACCGGCTGACGCAGGGCGCAACCCGCATCTATGTTGCCGACGACGCCGAGAAGGAGGCGTGGCTCGCCAAGGGCCTGGGAGGCAAGGGCAAGATCGACGTGTAGCGTTTCAAGGGCCTGGGCGAGATGGACGCCAAGGAACTGAAGGACACCACGATGAACCCGGCGACCCGCAAGCTGATCCGCGTGAGCCTGCACGACGACGTGCCTGGCGAAACCGCCGACCTGGTCGAGCGGCTGATGGGCAAGAAGCCCGAGCTGCGGTTCCAGTATATCCAGGAGAACGCGCGGTTCGTGGAAGAGCTGGATGTGTGAGGGGGGCTGAGCCCTTCGGCCCCAACGAAGAACGCCGCCCTTCCGGGCGGCGTTCGTTCCTGACCGAGGCGCCTGGCCTCAGCCCTTTTCCTCGACGATCTGCACGAGGTGCGGGATCGAGTTCACCATGCCGCGGACGGAAGGCGTGTCCTCCAGTTCACGGGTGCGGTGCATCTTGTTCAGGCCCAGGCCTTTCAGCGTTGCGCGCTGGACGGCGGGGCGGCGGATCGGGCTGCCGATCTGCTTGACGACGATGGTCTTTGCCATGGGTCGGGCTCCTTACGCGTCTTCGGCGACTTGGCTCGAGGCGGCGGGCGCATCCTCGCGCTTGGGCAGGATGTCGGCCACCTTCTTGCCGCGGCGCGCCGCGACCGAGCGGGGGCTCGCCTGCTTCTGAAGGCCGTCGATGGTGGCGCGAATCATGTTGTAGGGGTTCTGCGACCCCAGCGACTTGGCGACCACGTCCTGGAGGCCAAGCATCTCGAACACGGCGCGCATCGGGCCGCCCGCGATGATGCCGGTACCGGCGACCGAGGTGCGCATCACGACACGGCCCGCGCCGTGGCGGCCCTCGATGTCGTGGTGCAGCGTGCGGCCTTCCCGCAGGGGAACGCGGATCATGCTGCGCTTGGCCTGTTCGGTGGCCTTGCGGATCGCCTCGGGCACTTCCTTGGCCTTGCCCTTGCCGAAGCCGACGCGGCCGCGCTGGTCACCGACGACGACGAGCGCCGCGAAGCCGAAGCGCTTGCCGCCCTTCACGGTCTTCGAGACGCGGTTGATCGCGACAAGACGATCGGCGAATTCCGGGGTTTCGTCACGCTCGCGACGGTCCTCGCGGCGCTCCCGGCGGTTATCACGTTCTGCCATAAGGCTTTCCTTCATGTCGTGGCACGCATCCCGCGCCGTGATCGCCAATCCTGGTGCCCCGGATCGTGTCGGGGGCCCGGATCATCGGGGTGGCGCGAACGCCACCCGCATTCATCAGAACTTCAGTCCACCCTCGCGGGCGGCGTCGGCGAGCGCCTTGACCTTCCCGTGGTAGAGGAACCCGCCGCGGTCGAAGTAGCATTCCTCGACCCCGGCCTTCTTCGCGCGCTCGGCGATCGCGGCGCCCACCTTCGCGGCGGCCTCCACGTTGTTCTTGCCGACCACGCCCAGGTCCTTCTCGAGCGACGAGGCGGACGCGATGGTCACGCCCTTCGCGTCGTCGATCAGCTGGACGCTGATGTTCTTCGAAGAGCGGTGCACCGACAGCCGCGGACGGCCGTTCGCGGTGGTCCGCAGCTTGTTCCGGACGCGCAGGCGGCGCTTGAGGAACAGATCCCGTTTGCTGTTTGCCATCTGATGCGTCCTTACTTCTTCTTGCCTTCCTTGCGGAAGATGTACTCGTCCTTGTACTTGATGCCCTTGCCCTTGTAGGGCTCGGGACCACGCCATTCGCGGATGTTGGCCGCGACCTGGCCGACGAGCTGCTGGTCGATCCCCTCGACGACGATTTCCGTCTGCTTCGGGGTGGTGACAGTGACGCCCGGGGGCACCTCGAAGTTCACTTCGTGGCTGTAGCCGAGCGACAGCTTCAGGACGTTGCCCTGCATCGCGGCGCGGTAGCCGACGCCGTTGATCTCGAGCTCCTTCTTAAAGCCGCCGGTGACGCCCTGGACGAGGTTCGCGACCATCGACCGGCTCATGCCCCACTGCGCGCGGGCGCGCTTGGACGAGCCGCGCGGCGCGACCGTGACCTGGTTGCCGTCGAGCGTGATGGTCACGTCGTCGGTGGCGGTGAAGCTGCGGGTGCCCTTCGGCCCCTTCACTTCGACGGTCTGGCCGGAGACGGAGGCAGTCACCCCCGCGGGCAGCTCGACCGGTTTCTTCCCAATACGAGACATCCCAACCTCCTCAGAACACGGTGCAGAGCACTTCGCCGCCCACATGGGCCGCGCGCGCCGCCGAGTCCGACATGACGCCCTTGGGCGTCGACACGATGGACACACCCAGGCCCTGACGGACCGAGGGCAGTTCCTTGACGCCGAGATACACGCGGCGGCCCGGCTTGGACACGCGATGCAGTTCCCGAATGACCGGGGTGCCTTCGTAGTACTTCAGGCTGATTTCCAGCTCCGGGTGGCCGTCAGCGCCGGACACCTTCTCGTAGCCGCGGATGTAGCCCTCGTCCTTGAGGACGTCGAGCACCCAGGCGCGGAGCTTCGAGGCGGGCGTGCGGACCGTCGACCGGCCGCGCATCTGCGCGTTCCGGATGCGGGTCAGCATATCGCCGAGAGGATCGTTCATCGACATTGCGTGCCCTCCCTTACCAGCTCGACTTGACCATGCCGGGGATCTGACCCTGCGAGGCCAGTTCGCGCAGCATGATCCGGCTCATGCGGAGCTTGCGGTAGTACGCCCTGGGGCGTCCCGTCAGCTCGCAGCGGTTGTGAAGCCGCGACGGCGACGAGTTCCGCGGCAACTCGGCGAGTTTCAGTTGCGCCTTGAAGCGCTCCTCCATCGGGAGGTCCTGGTTGCGCGCGATTTCCTTCAGCTTCGCGCGCTTGGCGGCATACTGCTTGACCAGGCGCTGACGCTTCTTCTCGCGTTCGACCATAGATACTTTAGCCATGTCTCACTCCTCCCGCGTCAGCTGTTGAACGGCATGTTGAAATGCTTCAACAGCGCCTTCGCTTCCGCGTCGGTCTTCGCGGTGGTGCAGATGATGATGTCCATTCCCAGGACCTCGTCGACCTTGTCGAAGTTGATCTCGGGGAACACGATGTGCTCTTTCAGGCCCATCGCGTAGTTGCCGCGGCCGTCGAACGACGTGCCCTTGACGCCGCGGAAGTCGCGGACGCGCGGCAGCGCGATGGTGATGAGGCGGTCGAGGAATTCGTACATCCGGTCGCCGCGCAGCGTGACCTTGACGCCCAGCGGCATCTTCTCACGCACGCGGAAGCCGGCGATCGACTTCTTGGCGTAGGTGATGACCGCCTTCTGGCCGGCGATGAGCGACAGCTCGTCGGCGGCGTTCTTCACCTTCTTCGTGTCCTTCACCGCTTCGCCGACCCCCATGTTCAGCACGATCTTCTCGAGCTTGGGGATCATCATGTCGTTCTTGTAGCCGAACTCTTCCTTGAGCGCGGCGCGCACCTTGGCGTGGTACTGGGCCTTGAGGCGCGGGGTGTAGGTCGCAGCGTCAAGCATCAGATCGCCTCCCCGGTGGTCTTGGCGAAGCGGACCTTCTTGCCGTCTTCCATGCGGAAGCCGACGCGAGTGGCCTTGCCGTTCTTGTCGACGAGCGCGAGGTTCGACAGATCGACCGGCATCGCCTTGGGGATGCGGCCGCCCTGGCTCTGCGCGGACTGGCGGGTGTGGCGGATGGCGATGTTGATGCCGTCCACGACCGCCTTGTTCTCCTTCGGGATCACGCGGGTGATCTCACCCTGCTTGCCCTTGTCCTTGCCGGCGAGCACGATCACGCGGTCGCCCTTCTTCAGCTTCGCGGCCATCAGAGCACCTCCGGCGCCAGCGAGATGATCTTCATGAAGTTCTTCGCACGCAGCTCGCGCACGACCGGCCCGAAGATGCGGGTGCCGACCGGTTCGCCCTGGTTGTTCAGGATGACGGCGGCGTTGCGGTCGAAGCGGATGGCGGTCCCGTCCTCGCGGCGGACTTCCTTGGCGGTGCGCACGACGACGGCCTTGCGCACGTCGCCCTTCTTCACGCGGCCCTTCGGAATGGCTTCCTTCACCGACACCACGATGATGTCGCCGACGCTGGCGTAGCGGCGGTGGGAACCCCCCAGGACCTTGATGCACTGAACCCGGCGCGCGCCGGAGTTGTCAGCGACATCCAGATTGGTCTGCATCTGGATCATTTGGTTTCTCCCGACCTTTGGGAACGAGTCCCAGGGTTTCGATCAAACCGGAAGGATGAACCTCAAGCCGAAGCTTCGGTCACCACCCTCCAGCGTTTCGTCTTCGAAATCGGCGCACATTCCTCGATGCGGACGGTGTCGCCGACCTTGAACCGGTTCTCCGCGTCATGGGCGCGGTACTTCTTCGACTTACGAACGGTCTTCTGAAGCAGCGGATGCTTGAAGCGGCGTTCGACCAGGACGGTGACCGTCTGGTCGTTCTTGTCCGAGGTCACGGTGCCTTGCAGGATACGACGGGGCATTCGTTCAGGCTCCTCAGTTCGCCGCCGCGCGGGCTTTTTCGTTCAGCACGGTCTGCACCCGCGCCACGTTGCGGCGCACGATGCGCATGCGCGCGGTGTTCTCCAGCTGGCCGGTGGCTTGCTGGAAGCGGAGGTTGAAGGCCTCCTTCTTCAGCGCGATCAGCTCGTCGCGGAGCTGATCGGGCGTCTTGTTACGCAGTTCGGTGACGTCCATTGCGTCTGTCGTCCTTTTCAACATCGCCGGAGGGCCCTTTCGGTGACCCCGATTCCGGCGGAGTTCTGAGTAGAAGGCGCCCCTTTAGTCGGGAAACCTACACATGACAACCCCCGCCGAACCGGCGGGGGCGGTTTTCTTGCGCCCGGAGTGGCCGGGCGGGCTTACCAGTCCTCGCGGACCACCACGCGGGTCTTGATCGGCAGCTTCATCGCGCCGAGTCGCAGCGCCTCGCGGGCGATGACCTCGTTAACGCCGTCGATCTCGAACATCACGCGGCCGGGCTTGACCCTGGCCGCCCAGAAATCGACCGAACCCTTGCCCTTACCCATACGGACTTCGGTCGGCTTCGACGAAACCGGCGTGTCCGGGAAGACGCGGATCCAGACGCGGCCCTGGCGCTTCATGTGGCGCGTGATCGCGCGGCGGGCCGCTTCGATCTGGCGCGCCGTGATGCGCTCGGGCTGGGTGGCCTTCAGGCCGAACTGGCCGAAGTTCAGCTCGAACCCACCCTTGGCTTCGCCATGGATGCGGCCCTTGTGCTGTTTGCGGAACTTTGTGCGCTTTGGTTGCAGCATCTCAGGTTACCTCTCAGCGGTCGCGGCGCGGACGCGACGGGCCGCCGCCTTCCTGGAGCTCGCTCTGCCGGCGGTCGCGCGCCTGCGGGTCGTGCTCCATGATCTCGCCCTTGAAGATCCAGACCTTCACCCCGATGATCCCGTAGGGGGTCGAGGCCTCGGCGAGCGCGTAGTCGATGTCGGCACGCAGCGTGTGCAGCGGAACGCGGCCCTCGCGGTACCATTCGGTCCGGGCGATTTCGGCGCCGCCAAGGCGGCCCGCGACGTTGACCCGGATGCCGAGGGCACCCATCCGCATCGCGTTCTGAACGGCGCGTTTCATCGCGCGGCGGAACGACACCCGGCGTTCAAGCTGCTGGGCGATCGACTCGGCCACCAGCGCGGCGTCGAGCTCGGGCTTGCGGACCTCGACGATATTGAGGTGCAGTTCCGAATCCGTCATCGCGGCGAGCTTCTTGCGAAGCGTCTCGATGTCGGCGCCCTTCTTGCCGATGATCACGCCCGGACGGGCGGTATGCACCGTCACGCGGCATTTCTTGTGCGGCCGTTCGATGATGACCCTCGAGACGCCGGCCTGCGCGGCCTCCTTCTCGATGAATTCGCGGATCTTGAGATCCTCGTGCAGCAGCTTGCCGTAGTCGCGGCCGTCCGCGAACCAGCGGCTGTCCCAGGTGCGGTTGACCTGGAGGCGCATCCCGACGGGATTGACCTTCTGTCCCATTACGCTTGCTCCTGGGCTTGTTCGACCTGACGCACCTTGATCGTCAGTTCCGAGAACGGTTTCATGATGCGCCCGAAGCGGCCGCGCGCCCGCGGGCGGCCCCGCTTCATCACCAGGTTCTTGCCGACATAGGCCTCGGCCACGACCAGGTCGTCGACGTCAAGCCCGTGGTTGTTCTCGGCGTTGGCGATGGCCGACTGGAGGCATTTCTTCACGTCGCCCGCGATACGCTTCTTCGAGAAGGTGAGGTCGGCCAGAGCCTTGTCCACCTTCTTGCCACGGATCAGCTGGGCCACGAGGTTCAGCTTCTGCGGGCTCGTGCGCAGCATCCGGGCCTTGGCGAAAGCCTCGTTCTCGGCCACGCGGCGGGGGTTCTTTTCCTTACCCATGGCTTATTTCCTCTTGGCTTTCTTGTCGGCGGCGTGGCCGTAGTAGGTCCGCGTCGGTGCGTATTCACCGAATTTCTGGCCGATCATCTCCTCGGTCACGCTGACCGGGATGTGCTTCTGGCCGTTGTAGACCCCGAAGGTCAGGCCCACGAACTGCGGCAGGATCGTCGAGCGGCGCGACCAGATCTTGATGACCTCATTGCGGCCCGACTCGCGCGTTTTCTCGGCCTTCTTGAGCACGTAGGCGTCGACGAACGGGCCTTTCCAAACAGAACGTCCCATGGATCAGCGCCCCTTCTTCGCGTGGCGCGAGCGGACGATGTACTTGTCCGTCGCCTTGTTCTTGCGGGTCCGGGCGCCCTTGGTGGGCTTGCCCCACGGCGTGACCGGATGGCGGCCGCCCGAGGTGCGGCCTTCGCCGCCGCCGTGCGGGTGGTCGATCGGGTTCATGGCGACGCCGCGCACGGTCGGGCGGATGCCCATGTGGCGCTTGCGGCCGGCCTTGCCCAGGTTCTGGTTCGAGTTGTCGGGGTTCGACACCGCGCCGATGGTCGCCATGCACTCCTGGCGAACCATGCGAAGCTCGCCCGACGACAGGCGGATCTGCGCGTAGCCGCCGTCACGGCCGACGAACTGGGCATAGGTGCCCGCGGCACGCGCCAGCTGGCCGCCCTTGCCGGGCTTCAGCTCGACGTTGTGGACGATCGTGCCGATCGGCATGCCCGAGAAGGGCATCGCGTTGCCGGGCTTCACGTCGGTCTTGGCGCCCGCGACGACCGTATCGCCCACGGCCAGACGCTGCGGCGCGAGGATGTAGGCCTGCTCGCCGTCCTGGTACCTGACCAGGGCGATGAAGGCGGTGCGGTTCGGGTCATATTCGATCCGCTCGACCGTGGCCGGAACGTCGAACTTGCGACGCTTGAAGTCCACGATGCGGTAGAGGCGCTTCGCCCCGCCGCCCTGGTGGCGCATCGTGATCCGTCCGGTGTTGTTCCGGCCGCCGTTCTTGGTCAGGCCCTCGGTGAGGGACTTGACGGGGCGACCTTTCCAAAGCTCCGAACGGTCGATCAGAACCAGCCCGCGCTGGCCAGGCGTCGTCGGCTTGTACGACTTGAGTGCCATGCTTCCTGTCTTCCGTCTGCTTCGTGGCCCGTGCGGGCCGGTTTCAAAAGGATGGCGGGGTAAACCCCGCCGGACCCTCGGTTGTCAAGGCCTGTGGGGCGGGAAGTCCCCGCCCTTCGGTCACAGGCCGGTGGCGACGTCGATCGTGTTGCCCTCTTCGAGCGTCACGTAGGCTTTCTTGACGTCCGACCGCGTGCCGGGGCGGCCCCGGAAACGCTTGGTCTTGCCCTTCGCGACGACCGTGTTCACGGCCTTCACCTTCACGCCGAACAGCGCCTCGACCGCCTCCTTGATCTGCGGCTTGGAGGCATCGGGCGCGACCTGGAAGACGACCGCGTTGGCCTCGGAGGCCATGGTCGCCTTTTCGGTGATGACCGGCTTGACGATGACGTCGTAGTGTTCGGGTTTCGCGCTCATTTCAGGCGAGCCTCCAGGGCTTCGACACCCGCCTTCGTGATCACCAGCGTGTCACGGCGCAGGATGTCATAGACGTTGGCACCGATCGACGGCAGCACATCCAGGTCCTGGATGTTGGCCGCCGCGCGGGCGAAGTTCTCGTTGACCTGCGCGCCGTCGATGACCAGGACGCGCTTCCAGCCCAGCTCCTTGACCGCCTTGGCGAGCTTGGCGGTCTTCGCCTCGGCCATTTCGGCCGCGTCGAGAATCACCAGGCTGCCCGACGCCGCCTTGGCCGAAAGCGCATGCTTCAGGCCGAGGGCGCGGAACTTCTTGGGCAGGTCGTGGGCGTGGCTGCGCGGGGTCGGGCCCTTGTAGACGCCGCCGTGACGGAAGATCGGCGCCTTCTTGGAGCCGTGGCGGGCGCCGCCGGTCCCCTTCTGACGATAGATCTTCTTGGTCGAATAGCTCACGTCCGACTTGCCCAGCACCGAATGCGTGCCGGCCTGGGCCTTGGCCCGCTGCCAGCGCACCACGCGGTGCAGGATGTCCGCGCGCGGTTCCAGACCGAAGATCTCGTCCGAAAGCGCGACCGAGCCGGCCTTCTTGGCCTCGAGGGTAATGACATCAGCCTTCATTTTTGGTGTCCCCTTCCGGAGCTTCGGCCTCGCCCGCCTCGGCAGCCTTCGCCGCCTCGGCCTCGGCCGCCTCGATCGCCGCCTGTTCGGCCGCGGCCGCCGCCTGGCGCGCAGCCTCTTCCTCGGCCGCCGCAGCCGCCGCTGCGGCTTCGGCCACGCGCTTGGCTTCCTCGGCCGCAGATTTCAGCGCCGCGGGCAGGATCACGTTCTCGGGCACGGGCTTCTTGACCGCGTCCTTGATGGTGACCCAACCGCCCTTGGTGCCGGGCACGGCGCCCTTGACCATGATCAGACCACGGTCGGCGTCGGTGCGCACGACCTGCAGGTTCTGCGTCGTCACGCGCACGGCGCCCAGGTGGCCGGCCATCTTCTTGCCCTTGAACACCTTGCCGGGGTCCTGGCACTGGCCGGTCGAACCGTGCGAGCGGTGGCTGATCGACACGCCGTGCGAGGCGCGCAGACCGCCGAAGTTGTGCCGCTTCATCGCACCGGCAAAGCCCTTGCCGGTCGAGGTGCCCGCGACGTCGACATACTGGCCCGCGAAATAGTGGTCGGCGGTGATTTCCTCGCCGACCTCGATCAGGTTCTCGGGGCTCACCCGGAACTCGGCCAGCTTGCGCTTCGGCGCCACGCTGGCCTTGGCGAAATGGCCACGCATCGGCTGGCTGGTGCGCTTGGCCTTGGCCGTGCCCGCGCCCAGCTGGACGGCGGTGTAGCCATCCTTCTCGGCGGTGCGCTGCGCCACGACCTGCACGCCGTCAAGCTGAAGCACCGTCACCGGAACCTGCTTGCCGTCTTCCAGGAACAACCGGGTCATGCCCAGCTTCTTTGCGATCACTCCAGAGCGCATCATCATGCCCTCCTCAGTTCAGCTTGATCTCGACGTCGACACCGGCGGCGAGGTCGAGCTTCATCAGCGCGTCCACCGTCTGGGGGGTCGGGTCGACGATGTCGAGAAGACGCTTGTGCGTCCGGATTTCCCACTGGTCGCGCGACTTCTTGTCGATGTGCGGACCACGGAGAACCGTGAACTTCTCGATCTTGTTGGGCAGCGGGATGGGTCCGCGCACCTGGGCGCCGGTCCGCTTGGCGGTGTTCACGATCTCCTGCGTGCTGGCGTCCAGCACGCGGTAGTCGAACGCCTTCAGGCGGATGCGGATGTTCTGGCTTTGCATCTTGTCAGCCTTTCGAAGTCGAGAGGTGGAGGGCCGATTCTGGCCCCCCACGTCGGACCGGTTTGATTACTTCAGGATCTTCGACACGACGCCGGCGCCGACGGTGCGGCCGCCTTCGCGGATGGCGAAGCGGAGTTTCTCTTCCATCGCGATCGGGGCGATCAGCTCGACCTCGAACTTCAGGTTGTCGCCCGGCATCACCATCTCGGTGCCCTCGGGAAGCTTCACCGTCCCCGTCACGTCCGTCGTGCGGAAGTAGAACTGCGGGCGGTAGTTGGCGAAGAACGGCGTGTGCCGGCCGCCCTCTTCCTTCGTCAGGATGTAGGCCTCGGCCTCGAAATGCGTGTGCGGCTTCACCGAGCCCGGCTTGCACAGGACCTGGCCGCGCTCCACGCCGTCGCGGTCGATGCCGCGCAGCAGCGCGCCGATGTTGTCGCCCGCTTCCCCGCGGTCCAGAAGCTTGCGGAACATCTCGACGCCCGTCACCGTCGACTTCTGCGTCGCCCGGATGCCCACGATCTCGACTTCGTCGCCCACGTTGATCACGCCGCGCTCGATCCGGCCCGTCACGACCGTGCCGCGGCCCGAGATCGAGAACACGTCCTCGATCGGCATCAGGAACGGCTGGTCGACGGGACGCGCCGGCGTCGGGATGTAGCTGTCTACCGCGTCCATCAGCGCGCGGATCGACTTCTCGCCGATCTCCTCGTCACGGCCCTCCAGAGCGGCCAGCGCCGAGCCCTTGATGATCGGGATCTCGTCGCCGGGATAGTCGTAGGACGACAGAAGCTCGCGAACTTCCATCTCGACCAGCTCCAGAAGCTCCTCGTCGTCCACCTGGTCGACCTTGTTGAGGTAGACGACCATGTAGGGAATGCCCACCTGGCGGCCCAGAAGGATGTGCTCGCGCGTCTGCGGCATCGGGCCGTCCGCCGCGTTCACCACAAGGATCGCGCCGTCCATCTGCGCGGCGCCCGTGATCATGTTCTTCACGTAGTCCGCGTGACCGGGGCAGTCGACATGCGCGTAGTGCCGGTTCGCCGTCTCGTACTCGACATGCGCCGTCGAGATCGTGATCCCGCGCGCCTTCTCCTCCGGCGCGGCGTCGATCTGGTCATAGGCCTTGAACTCGCCGAAATACTTCGTGATCGCAGCCGTCAGCGTCGTCTTGCCGTGGTCAACGTGGCCAATCGTGCCAACGTTCACGTGCGGTTTCGTGCGTTCGAATTTTGCCTTTGCCATCTTCCGCGGCGCCTCATCGCATGGGGGGCCAGGACGGCCCGGGTGAACATCGCGGGCCGTCTAATCGGCAGAATCGGAAAAATCAAGCGTCAGTTGGCGGGTGCGGGCGGCGGCGGATTCGTCGTCGGATCACCGTCGAACCAGGCCCGGTTCTCGACCAGCCAGCGCTCGATCGCCCGCGTGGCGTTGACCGAAAGGTTCTGCATCTGCTCCTCCTTCGTCTGGGTCAGGCCGGAGCCGACGAAGGTGTCGCCCGAAATGCTCTCGAACACGGTGAACTGCTTGGCCTCGGGGTTCAGCTTTGACCGGGTCGCGTTGTCCCAGAGCGTCACGGTGAAGACAAGCACCGATTTCGGCGAGACGATGACCGGAATTCCCGGGATCGCCAGCGCATAGGCGTCGACGCTGATGCCCAGGTGATAGAGGCCTTCGCCCTGGTAGCGTCCGAACCGGCGCGCGACCTCGGCCTCGAAGACGCGCTCCCACTCCTCGGCCGTCGCCGACCGCGACGGGGGCACCATCTGGGCGGTCTGCCCCACGACGACGTTGTGACCCAGCCGGAAGTCGCCCAGGTCGGGCGGCAGGGCCTCGGGGTCTTCCCGGCCTGCGCAGGCCGCAACCGCAAGACACGCGACAAGCGCGACAGACCGCATGAACGCCATGGAACCCTCCCGTCCTGCCCGACCAATAGCGCAGGGACCCCGCCCGTGCAATTCGCCGCGCCCCATCACTTTGCCGCGACGCCCTCTGGACCCTATATCCACGGTATCGGAGGAAGGATCAGATGCCCCGCGACACGCCCGCCCCGCCCGAGCTGCCGGTTCAGGTTCCACTGGTGACCGAACCGATGGGCGTGCTCGACTCGCTCAAGACCGCGCGGCGCAACCTGCTGGAAATCATCCCCGAGATCGCGACGCGCCAGCCCATCGTCTCGGGCCGCACGGCGGTGCGCTGGCACATGGTCATGGACCCCGAGGCGAACCGCCACATCCTGAAGGACGCGGTCGAGAACTACCCCAAGTCCGAGGTCACCAAACTGATCCTCAAGCCCGCGATCGGCGAAAGCCTGTTCATCGCGGAAGGCAGCCACTGGCACTGGCAGCGCCGGGCCGCGGCGCCGGTGTTCTCGCACCGCAACATCCGCAACCTCGGTCCGATCATGTCGACCGCCGCCGACCGCGCCGCGGCGCGGGTCGAGGCCTCGGTCGGCCGCGCGGCGAACCTGTTCGACGAGATGGTGACCGCGACCTTCGAGGTCATCTCGGATGTCACCTTCTCGACCGGCGACGGGTTCGACCGGAACGCGGTGCACCGCGCGATCGACAACTACATCTCGCAGACCGCCAAGGTGTCGCTGTTCGACATCCTGGGCATGCCCGCCTGGGTGCCCCGCCCGGCGCGGGTGATGTCGACGAGCGCGATGCGTCAGATGAAGGTGATGGCCGACGAGGCGATCGAGCGGCGCCGCGCCGACGGGCCGCGCCCGGTCAAGGACCTCCTCGACCTGCTGCTGGAGGGCGAGGACCCGAAGACCGAGCGACGGATGACCACGGCCGAGCTGCGCGACAACCTTCTGACCTTCATCGTCGCGGGACACGAGACGACCGCGCTGACGCTGGCCTGGTCGCTCTACCTGCTGGCGTTCGACCCGGGCGTGCAGGATCGCGCGCGGGCCGAGGCGCAGGCCGTCCTGGGTGGGCGCACCGCGACGGCCGAAGACGTGGACCGCCTGCCCTTCATCCGCCAGGTGATCGACGAGGCGCTGCGGCTCTATCCGCCGGCGGCGATGGTGTCGCGTACGGCGCGGGCGGCCGACCGGCTCTGCGGGCGCGAGGTCCGGCCGGGCGACACGGTGATGCTGCCGTTCTACGCGCTGCACCGCAATCATCTGCTGTGGGACGACCCGCACGCCTTCCGGCCCGACCGCTTCGCCGACCGCGCCGCGATCGACCGCTTCGCCTATCTGCCCTTCGGCGACGGCCCGCGCATCTGCATCGGCGCCTCCTTCGCGGTGCAGGAGGCGGTGATCATCCTGGCCACGCTGGTGTCGCGGTTCCGCTTCACCCGCGTGCCGGGCAAGGACCCCAAGCCCGTCCTGATCCTGACGCTGCGCCCCGAGGGCGGGGTCTGGCTGAAGGTGGAGCGGGCCGAAGTCTGACAGGTCGGACCGGGGGCCAGCCCCCGGACCCCCGGAGTATTTGCGACAGGATGAAGGGTGCTCAGGCGACCGACGTGCGGCGGCTCCTGCGGGGGTTTCACACCCCCGCACCCCCGTGGAGTACTTGCGACAGGATGAAGGGGGCTCAGGCGACCTTCAGGACGATCTTGCCGATATGGCCCGAGCTTTCGAGCCGGGCATGGGCGGCGGCGGCCTGGTCCAGCGGGAATTCGCTGTCCATGACCGGAGCGACGCGGCCCGCGGCGAGGAGCGGCCAGACCTGCGCGTGCAGGTCGGCGGCGATCCTCGCCTTGGCGAGGTCGGATTGCGGCCGGAGCGTCGAGCCGGTGATCGTCAGCCTCCGCACCATGACTTCGGCGAAGTTCAGTTCCACCTTCGGGCCTTCCAGGAAGGCGATCTGCACCAGCCGCCCGTCGTCGGCCAGCGCTCGGACGTTGCGCGGCAGGTAGCTCCCCCCGACCATGTCGAGGATCAGGTCGGCCCCGCCCTCGGCGCGCAGGACCTCGACGAAATCCTCTTCGCGGTAGTTGATCGGCCGGTGCGCGCCGAGGCGCTCGCAGGCGGCGCATTTCTCGGCCGAGCCGGCGGTGGCGAAGACGCGCGCGCCAAAGGCGCGGGCGAGCTGGATCGCGGTCGTGCCGATGCCCGACGACCCGCCGTGGACCAGGAAACGTTCGCCCCCCTTGAGCGCGCCGCGCAGGAAGACGTTGGTCCAGACGGTGAAGAAGGTCTCGGGCAGGCAGGCGGCCTCGCGCAGGTCCATTCCCTCGGGGATGGGAAGCGCATGGGCGGCGGGCGTCACGGCATATTCGGCATAGCCCCCGCCGGGCAGGAGCGCGGTGACGCGGTCGCCCACCTGCCAGCGCCCCGCCCCCTCGCCCACGGCGGCGACGGTGCCCGCGGCCTCGAGCCCCGGCAGCGGCGAGGCGGTGGGAGGGGGCGCATAGTTGCCCGCGCGCTGGAGCGCGTCGGGGCGGTTCACGCCCGCCCATGCGACGCGGATCAGGATCTGTCCCGGCCCGGGAACCGGCACGGGCACCTCGACGGGCGTCAGGACCTCGGGCCCGCCCGGGCGGGCGATCGCGACGGCGCGCATGGTGGCGGGAAGGGACATGGGCTTGGCTCCGGCTGCTGACCCCGCAGGTCTAGGCCGGATCGCCGGGCGGGAAAAGCCCTCAGCCCTGCCCCGTCCAGCGCCCCGGCAACGGGAAGTCCGGCATCCTTCGCGGCGCCCTGACCTTCGAGGCGACCCAGGCGGGGCCGCTCATCAGCCGCGACAGGACGGGATTGTCGCGCGCGGCGGCCTTGGCCTTCTCGATCCGCATCACGTCCTCGATCCGGCGGTCGAGGAAGTCCCACGTCGCCTGGTGGCCGGTGCTGTCGTCGCCCAGCCAGTAGAGTACGGTCGCGGCATAGACGGCCGCCAGCGTCGCACGCTTGGTATACCAGTTGAGGTCGTCCGAGGTGTCGCCCAGCGTCTCCCAGATCAGGTCGGCGGTGCCCCAGATCAGCTTGGCGCCCTCGGCGGCGTGCATCGGCAGCGCGAACAGCACCGTGCCGCGCCGCACCGCCTCGCGGTCCTCGACCGCCTCCAGCCGGAACCGGACGGCCGCGGCCACCCGGTCGCGGAAGCGCATCGCGCCGAGGTCGGCCGCGCGCATCCGGCGCACCATCTCGGCATCGCCGCGCTTGTGGAACGCCACGGCCAGGTCCAGCGCCCCGCGCGGGCAGGCGGCGCGCGCCACGGCCGGATCGACACCCGCGTCGGCGACTGCCGCGCGGAAGGCGCCCTCGCTCCAGCCGTCGAACGGAACGTGCAGCAGGATCGCGTCGAGCAGGCGGTCCTTCAGGTCCTCTGTCATCAGGGTTCCCCTTTTTCGTTGTCGCTGGACAGATAGGGCCCGCATTGCTATACGGCCACCTCCTGCATTTCACGTGCAACTCTAACTTAGGAAGGTGGTGACAACCACATGCAGGTCAGCGTTCGCGACAACAACGTCGATCAGGCTCTCCGCGCCCTGAAGAAAAAGCTTCAGCGCGAAGGCGTCTTCCGCGAGATGAAGCTCAAGCAGCATTTCGAAAAGCCGTCCGAGAAGAAAGCCCGCGAGAAGGCCGAGGCCATCCGCCGCGCCCGCAAGCTGGCGCGCAAGAAGGCCCAGCGCGAAGGGCTTCTCTGAGCCTCTGAGACAAGCGAACCGGGGCGGCCCGTCCGCTCCAGCGTAGAACCCCCGTGGCCCCGGCCCGGGGGTTTGTCGTTTCGGGCGCGCGCCGGGGCGGAACGCGACGGGCTACCCTCCGGCCGCGTCGGATGCTAGAAGCCTGCAACGTGAACGAGCAGGCCCGCGATGAAACTCTCCCTCAAGATCCTCCTTCTGGCGGTCGCGACAGGTCTCGCCGCCTGCGGCGACGCCCCCGAACCCGACCGCGGCGCCTATGCCGGCCCGGCCGAGGTCAACCGCCTGATCGGCGAATACGCCCGGTTCTACGACGTGCCCGAGGACCTGGTGCACCGCGTGGTGATCCGCGAAAGCAACTACAACCCCGCGGCGCGCAACGGTCCCTACTACGGGCTCATGCAGATCCACCCCCAGACCGCGCGCACCATGGGCCACCGCGGCCCGGCCGAGGAGCTTCTCGATGCCGAAACCAACCTGCGCTACGCGGTGAAATACCTGCGCGGCGCCTGGCTCGTCTCGGGCGGCGACCGCGACGATGCGGTGATGTGGTACGCGCGCGGCTACTACTACGAGGCGAAGCGGCTGGGTCTCCTGGAGGAGACGGGGCTGAGGGGGTAGGCCTCACACCGGCAGGGCTGTCGTCTTGAACACCGTCCTGAGTGCGAAGCTCGAATGCATCTGCGCCACGCCGGGCAGGCGTGCCAGATACTGGCGGTGGATGCGGGCGAAGTCCTCGGTGTCCTGCGCCACCACCTTCAGAAGGTAGTCCGCCGTGCCCGCCATCAGGTGGCATTCCAGGATGTCCGGCACGCGCTTGACCTCGCGCTCGAAGGCGTCCAGCACCTCGTCCGCCTGGCCCGACAGGGTGATTTCCACGAAAACCGTCGTCGGCCGCCCCAGCTTGCGCGCGTCCAGAAGGGCGACATAGTCGGCGATGTAGCCTTCTGCCTCCAGCCGCTGGACGCGCCGGTGGCAGGCCGAGGGCGACAGGTTCACGCGTTCGGAAAGCTCGGCGTTGGTCATCCGCCCCTGCTTCTGCAGGACCATCAGGATGCGGCGGTCCGTGGCGTCAAGTTCGCTTGTCACGCAAGATCCTTCGTCGTTTGGCCCAAAAGCTCGAACATCCTGCCTTCGCATTGGGGCAAGCGTGCCGATCTTTTCAAGCACTTTTCTTCCGTCACGACGCATTCTGCGGCCACAGGGAGAAGGAGACGCCCATGAAGATAGGTTGCCCAAGGGAAATCAAGCCGCAGGAATTCCGCGTCGGCATCACGCCGGATGCCGCGCGCGAGGCCGTGGGCCACGGCCACGAGGTGCTGATCGAGGCGGGCGCCGGCCACGGCGCGGGCTTCACCGACGCCGACTATATCGCCGCGGGCGCACGTATCGTTGCGACGGCCGAGGAGATCTTCGCCGAGGCCGAGATGATCGTGAAGGTCAAGGAACCCCAGGCGGTGGAGCGCAAGCGCCTGCGCGAGGGGCAGGTGCTCTTCACCTACCTCCACCTCGCCCCCGACCCCGACCAGACGCGCGACCTGCTGGCCTCGGGCGTCACCGCCATAGCCTACGAGACCGTCACCGACCGCGCCGGCGGGCTGCCGCTGCTGGCGCCGATGTCCGAGGTTGCGGGCAAACTCGCGCCCCAGGTCGGCGCCTGGACGCTTCAGAAGGCCAACGGCGGGCGCGGCGTGCTGATGGGCGGCGTGCCGGGCGTGTTCCCGGCGCGTGTCGTCGTCATCGGCGGCGGCGTCGTGGGCACCCACGCGGCCCGCGTCGCGGCCGGCATGGGGGCTGACGTCACCGTTCTCGACCGCTCGCTTCCCCGGCTGCGCTATCTCGACGACGCCTTCGGCGGGACGTTCAAGACCGTCTATGCCAGCGCCGCCGCGACCGCCGACCTGGTGGCCGAGGCCGACATGGTGATCGGCGCCGTCCTCATCCCCGGCGCGGCGGCCCCGAAGCTCGTCACTCGGGCGCAGCTTTCCACGATGAAGCCCGGCGCGGCCATCGTCGACGTGGCCATCGACCAGGGCGGCTGCTTCGAAACCTCCAAGCCGACGACGCACCAGGACCCGATCTACGAGGTCGACGGGATCATGCACTACTGCGTGGCGAACATGCCCGGTGCGGTTGCCCGCACCTCGACCATCGCGCTCGGCAACGCGACGATGCCCTTCATGCTGGCGCTCGCCGACAAGGGCTGGCGCAAGGCCTGCGAGGACGACCCCCACCTGCTGGCCGGCCTCAACGTCCATGCCGGCAAGCTGACCTATTACGCGGTCGGCAAGGCGCTGGGGCTCGACGTGCTCTCGCCGCAACTGGCGCTCAAGCAGTGAATGCAAAGGCCCGCCGACAGGCGGGCCTTTTTCATCGGCAGGTGCAGTCGGCTCAGGCGCGGGCCTTCAGCGCGTCGCGGATTTCCATCAGGAGCTCTTCCTGCGTCGGACCCTTCGGGGCTTCGGCCGCCTGCTCGTCCTTCTTGATCGCCCGGTCCTTCACCGCGTTCACGCCCTTCACCAGCAGGAAGACCACCCAGGCGATGATCAGGAACTTGATGACCGCGTTGATGAAGTTGCCGATCATGAACTGCGCGTCGCCCAGCCCGAAGCTGACGCCGCTGAAATCGATGCCGCCGACGAAGAGGCCGATCAGCGGATTCACCAGATCGTCCACCAGCGAGGTGACGATGGCCGTGAACGCCGCGCCGATGATGATGCCCACGGCCATGTCCATGACATTGCCGCGGGCGATGAAGTCGCTGAATTCCTTTAGCATGTGAAGTGCCCCACTTTCGCGTTTCCCGGTGCCGCGCCGTCTTGCCGTTTCGCGCGCTGACGCACAAGTCTTACCATCACAATGCTTGATTCAATGAAGTTTTTTTCGATTGCGCGATGGACTAGGTGTCAGTGCGGCAACATTCCGCGCGAGGATCCAATGACAGACCTGTCCGCCTTCCCGATCGCCCGGCGCTGGCCGCCCCGGACCCCCGGCGCGATCCAGCTCTATTCGCTGCCCACGCCGAACGGCGTCAAGGTCTCGATCGCGCTGGAGGAACTGGGGCTGCCCTATGACGCGCACCTGATCGACTTCGGGAAGAACGACCAGCTCAGCCCGGAATTCCTGTCGCTCAACCCCAACAACAAGATCCCCGCGATCATCGACCCCGATGGCCCCGGCGGCGCGCCGCTGCCGCTGTTCGAAAGCGGCGCGATCCTCGTCTACCTTGCCGAGAAGACAGGCCGCCTGATGGGCAACACGCCGGCCGACCGGCTGCACGTGCTGCAATGGCTCATGTTCCAGATGGGCGGCGTCGGGCCGATGTTCGGGCAGGTGGGCTTCTTCCACCACTTCGCCGGGAAGGAGATCGAGGACCCCCGCCCGCGCGACCGCTACTACGGCGAGGCGAAGCGCCTTCTGTCCGTGATCGACCGGCAGCTCGACGGGCGCGACTGGATCGCGGGCGATTATTCCATCGCCGACATCGCGATCTGTCCCTGGCTGCGCACGCTGCGCGACTTCTACCAGGCGGGCGAGGCCGTGGGCTGGGCCGACCTGGCCCGGGTGCCCGCCTATCTCGACCGGTTCCTCGACCGTCCTGCGGTCCGGCGCGGCCTGGTCCAGCCGCCGCGACCGTAGCGGAGATCGAAGGTTTCGCCCGCCCGGGCGGGGGTCAGGCGGGCGTCCGGAAACTCGCCTTTCGGGACGAGCAGCCCGCCGTCGCGGACATTGAGGATGAAGGTGCAGACCTGCATTCCGCAAGAGACGCTTCGGGTCGCTTCGCCGACGCACTCGACCCACCCGCGCACGATCCCCCTGTCATCCTTGCCATCGCCGGTCAGGCCGGCCCCGATCAGCCGGGCCGTGGCCGCGACGGGACCGGAGACGAACGCGAGGACAGGGATCAGCCGGATCCTGGAGCCACCTGGTGTTGCACGGCAAGCCCGGACCAGCGGGGCCCGGACCGGGATCCGGGGCTATCCCGGCCTGTCCAGCCGGATCAGGTCGGCCGCCTTCTCGGCGATCATCACGGTGGGGGCGTTCGTGTTCCCGCCGATCAGCCGTGGCATGACCGAGGCATCGACCACCCTGAGCCCCGCGACCCCGCGCACCCGCAGGCTGGGGTCCACCACCGCCATCTCGTCCCGCCCCATCCGGCAGGTGCCCACCGGGTGATAGATCGTGTCGGCCCGCGCGCGGATGTCGGCCTCGACCGCCGCGTCCGACCCGTCGTGCGGATAAAGACGCCTGCCGCGCCAGGGGGCCAGCGGCGGCGCCTCCATGATGGCTTCCAGCATCCGCGCGCCACGCTTCAGCACCTCCAGGTCGCGCGCGTCGGACAGGAACGCAGGGTCGATGCGCGGCGGGCTCAGCGGGTCGGCATCCATCAGCCCCACCGTGCCGCGGCTTTCGGGCCTGAGCACGCAGACATGCGCGGAATAGCCGTCCGCCGCGTGCAGCCGTCTCAGGTGGTCGTCAACGATGCCCACCACGAAATGCACCTGAAGGTCGGGCCGGGCCAGCGCGGGGTCGGACTTCAGGAACGCCCCGCCCTCGGCCATGGGCGAGGCGAAGTGCCCCGACCCGTCCCGTCGCCACTGCCACCAGGCCTTCCCCAGCCGAAGGAACCCCGCAGGGTTCAGTCCCACGACATCGGGCCTGAGCGAGTGCCACGAGAGGGTATAATCCAGGTGGTCCTGAAGGTTCGCCCCGACCCCGGGCAGGGCGTGGACGACCGGAATGCCATGCGCGCGCAGCTCCTCCTCCGGCCCGATGCCGGACAACAGCAGCAATTGCGGCGACCCGAAGGCGCCCGCCGACAGGATCACCTCTCGCCGCGCCGCGATGCGCTTTCCGCCACGCAGGACGACGCCCGTCGCACGCCCGTCCTCGACCGTCACCCGCGCGACCTGCGCGCGCGTCAGCACGGTCAGGTTGGGCCGTCCCGCGACGGGCCGAAGGTAGGCGGCGGCGGTCGAACAGCGCTCGCCCACATGCGGGCCGCTGTGGAACTGGGTGACCTGGTAGAGCCCCGCCCCCTCCTGCGTCGCCCCGTTGAAATCCGCCGTCAGCGGCACCTGAGCGCCCGCGCAGGCCTCCAGGAAGGCCAGCGTGATCGGCAAGGGGGCGCTCTGGTCGCGGACCTGCAAGGGTCCCTCGGCCCCGTGCAGGTCGTCCGCCCCCCGCGCGTTCCCCTCGGCCCGGCGGAAATAGGGCAACACCTCGGCCCAGCTCCAGCCCTCGGCCCCGAGCTCGGCCCAGTCGTCGTAGTCCGAAGGATGCCCCCGGACATAGAGCATCGCGTTGATCGCCGACGACCCGCCCAGCGCCTTGCCGCGCGGCTGGAACCCGCGCCTGCCGTTCAGCCCCGGCTGCGGCACGGTATGGAAGGCCCAGTTGTTGATCCTTGGGCGCCCCGACACCATCGCCGCGACCAGCGCGGGCGCGCGGACAAGAAGGCTGTCGCCCCGCCCGCCCGCCTCGATCAGGCAGACGCGGACGCCCGGATCCTCGGACAGCCGCGCGGCCAGGACGCAGCCCGCCGATCCGCCCCCCACTATGACATGGTCGAAGTCCATGGCCGGCAGCCTACAGGCCCTTGGCCGTTCGCCAAGCCCGAACCTTGCGTCAGCGCGGCAGCCGCCCGGTCAGCACGTAGCGCAGGATGTCGACGACCTGCCGAGGCTCCTCGGCCACCGCCAGCGCGGCGGCGTCCACCTCCTTCAGCGCATGGGCATGGTCGGGACCGTGCAGGACGATCAGCGACTTGCCCAGCGCGGCCGCCATTCCGGCGTCGAAGGCCGCGTTCCACTGCCTGTACTTGTCGCCGAAGCGGACCACGACGACGTCCGCGTCCGCGATCCCCTTGCGGGTGCGGATCGCATTCAGCTTCGCGCCCTTGTGGTCGTGCCAGAACTTCGACTGTTCGCCGCCGAGGATCGCCGCCCCGCAATCGTCGCTGGCCGCATGGTCGGTCACAGGCGAGGAGAACGCGACATCCAGCCCCTCGGCCCCCGCCATGATCTCCTTGCGCCAGTCGGTGTGGATTTCTCCCGACAGATACACCTTCAGCGTCATTCCTCTTCCTTCCTGCCGTTTCCTTCCGCGGCGCGCAGAAGCGCCACCACCTCGTCGTCCGAAGTCTGCGGGAAACTGGCATAATGCGCGCCCACGGCCACGAAGGGCTCGGGCACCTCCAGGCAGACGACCTCGTCAGCCAGACTGCGCATCCGCGGCAGCACGTCCCCCGGCGCCACCGGCACGGCCAGGATCACCCGCGCCGGACCCTGCGCCCTGAGCACCTCGAGCGCCGCCCGGACCGTCGCCCCCGTTGCGATGCCGTCGTCCACCACGACCGCGGTGCGCCCGGCGACCCTGGGCTGCGGCGTGTCGCCCAGATACCGCTTGCGCCGCTCGGCGATCTCGGCGGCCTTCTGCGCAACGCGGCCCGCGAAGTCGGCCTCGGTCCTGCCGATCATCGCCAGCACCTCGGGGTTGAACACCGTCACCGGGGGGTCGCCGTCGCCCACCGCGCCCGCGGCCAGCTCCTCATGCCCCGGCACGCCCAGCTTGCGCACGATCAGAAGGCCCAGCGGCGCGCCAAGCCGCCGCGCCACGGGCGCCGCCACCGGCACCCCGCCGCGCGGCAGGGCCAGCACCACGGGGTCCGCAAGGTCCATGCCCGCCAGGCGTTCGGCCAGCGCCTTGCCCGCGGCTGCGCGATCCTGAAACACCTCCACCCCTCCCCGGCGATGGGGATGGAGTGTGCCAGAGCTTTCGCCCCGCGTTAACCCGTCACGCGCGCAGCACCCCGCCCGTCGCCTTGCCGACCTTCTCGACGATCGCGGACGACACCGCCTCGATCTCGTCCTCGGTCAGGGTCTTGTCGCGCGGTTGCAACCGGACCGTGATGGCCAGCGACTTGCGCCCTTCGCCCAGCGACCCGCCCACGAACTCGTCGAACACCCGCACGCTTTCGATCAGCGCCTTGTCGGCCCCCGCCGCGGCGTTGACCAGCGTCAGCGCCTCGACCCGCGCGTCCACGACGAAGGCGAAATCGCGCTCGACCGCCTGGAGGTCGCTGGTCGCCAGCGCCGGTCGCGTCGCCACCTGGGCGCGCGGCAGCGGCACCTCCTCGGGCCACAGGGTGAAGGCCACCGCCGGGCCCTTCACGTCCATCTCGCGCAGGACCCGCGGGTGCAGCTCTCCGAAGACGCCCAGCACCTTCTTGGGCCCGAGGCAGATCACCCCGTGCCGGCCCGGATGCCACCAGCCTTCGCCGTTCCGCAGCACCTGCACCTTGGCCGGCGCGCCGATGGCGGCCAGCGCGGCCTCGGCATCGGCCTTCACGTCGAAGACATCGACCGCCCGCGCCGTCCCGTGCACGTCCTTCGGCCCCGTGCGGCCCACCAGCAGGCCCGCGACCTGAAGCTTCTGCTCGCCCGGCTCGCCGCCGTGGAACACCGGCCCGACCTCGAACAGCGCAAGGTCCGTGAACCCCCGCGCCTGGTTCCGCGCCGCCGCCTGGAGAAGCCCGGGCAGGAGCGACGGCCGCATATGCGTCATCCCGGAGGAGATCGGGTTTTCGATCCTCACCCCCTCGCCGCCGCCCCCGAACAGCGCGGCCGAGGCGCCGTCGATGAAGCTGTAGGTCACGCATTCGTTGTAACCCAGCGCGGCGATCGTGCGCCGCACCGTCGCCTCGCGCCGCTGCATCGGCGTCAGGATCGGCTTCGGCACGCCGGGCCGCACACGCAGGAGCGGCTTGCCCTGCAGCTGCGTCAGCGATGCGATGCGCGCCACTTCCTCGACCAGGTCCGCCTCGCCCAGCACGTCAGGCCGCCACGACGGCGGATGCGCCATGTCGCCATCCAGCCGGAAGCCCAGCGCCTCCAGCGTCCTGCGCTGCTCGTCGGCCGGAATGTCCATGCCCACCAGCCTCACCACCCGGTCGGTGTCCAGCCGATAGGCCCGGTCGGTGTCCGGCACCGCGCCGTCCATCACGACCTCCGACGCCTCGCCCCCGCAGAGGTCCAGGATCATCCGCGTCGCCATTTCCAGCCCCGGCAGGGTGAACTCGGGGTCCACGCCCCGCTCGAAGCGGTATCGCGCATCCGAGTTGATCTTGAGCGCCCGCCCCGTGGCGGCGATGACGATGGGCGTCCAGTAGGCGCTTTCCAGAAAGACGTTCACCGTCTCCTCGGTGCAGCCCGACACCTCGCCGCCCATGATGCCGGCGATGCTCTCCGGCCCGCGGTCGTCCGAGATCACCATCTGCCCCGGCTGGAACACATAGGTCTTGCCGTCCAGCGCCAGCAACTCCTCGCCGCCCTTCGCGGGGTGGATGCGCAGACCCCCCTTGACTTTGTCCGCGTCGAAGACGTGCAGCGGCCGGTTCCAGCCATAGGTGAAGTAGTTGGTGACATCGACCAGCGCCGAGATCGGCCTGAGACCAATGGCGCGCAGGCGGTCCTGCAACCACTTCGGACTGGGGCCGTTCCTCACGCCGCGAATGACCCGCCCCGCGAACAGCGGGCAGCCCCGGTCCTTCAGCGCAGGGTCGATCGTCACGCCGATGGGGCTGGCGAAGGTCCCCTTCACCGGCTCGACCACCTCGTCCTTCAGCACGCCCAGCCCCCGCGCCGCGAGGTCCCGCGCGATCCCCCGCACGCCCAGGGCATCGGGCCGGTTAGGCGTGATCTTGATGTGGAACATCGGGTCCACCCGGCCGGGATCGTTCGCCGCCAGCCAGTCGACGAACTTCTGCCCGACCTCGCCCGAAGGCAGCTCGATGATCCCGTCGTGTTCGTCCGACAGCTCCAGCTCGCGTTCCGAGGCCATCATCCCGTGGCTCTCGACGCCCCGGATCCTGCCGACCCCCAGCGTCACGCCGATCCCGGGCACGTAGTCGCCGGGCTTGGCCAGCACCACCGTGATCCCCGCCCGCGCATTCGGCGCCCCGCAGACGATCTGCTTCTCGCCCTCGTCGGTCAGCACGCGGCAGACGCGGAGGCGATCCGCATCCGGGTGCTGTTCCGCGTGAAGTACCTTGGCCAGCGTGAACGCGGCCAGCCGGTCGGCGGGGTTGCGCACCTCCTCGACCTCCAGCCCGAGGTCGGTGAGAGCATGGGCGATCTCCTCCACCGAGGCGTTGGTCTCGAGATGCTCACGGAGCCAGGACAGGGTGAATTTCATTGGTTAGCTTCCTTGGCGTCGCCTCTGGCTTCTTCAAAGCCAAACTTCAGCGTCTTTACGGGTTATTCCAGTCTTTCGAGACCAATGCTCGCTCGAAATCGATCACGCAACTTCGTGAGCAAGGGTTCGTAGACCACCCAACCTTGCCCCCGGGAGTATTTGTTTACGACCTGATGCGCCACAGCCCTGATGTCGTGGTCGGCGTAGAGATCGATCGTGTTTATGGCCTTCTCTAGCAAGAGTTTGCGCTCAAAAGCCTGCTTTGTGGGCATTCCAGGATGCTCTAAAGCATCTGGTACCATTAGATATGCCTCGGCGGGTTTGCTTGCGCGCCAGTCTTCCTTTTTCCGCTCACTCTCGGACTTCTCGCGTAGCCGGTGAGTGAACCACGCCGCAATCAATCCCGCGATGATCGGATATAGGAAAACCCAGACCTGAGCGACGCTGAGGCCCAACACGGTTTCTCGCGCATACCAAGCGAGCTCGGGCTCGCTCACCTGCTCAACCCCCCGCTCACCGTCGGAATGTCCAGCGCGCTGAACCCGTAGTGCCTCAGCCACCGCAGGTCGCTCTCGAAGAACGCCCGCAGATCCGGGATGCCGTATTTCAGCATCGCGATCCGGTCGATGCCCATGCCGAAGGCAAAGCCCTGCCACTGGTCGGGGTCGATCCCCGCCGCCGACAGGACCTTGGGATGCACCATGCCGGACCCGAGGATCTCCATCCACGAATCCCCCTCGCCCACCTTCAGCTGCCCGCCCTCCCACGAACAGCGCAGGTCGACCTCGGCCGACGGCTCGGTGAACGGGAAATGCGACGCGCGGAACCGCAGCTCGACATGGTCGACCTCGAAATAGGCGCGGCAGAACTCCTCCAGCACCCACTTGAGGTTCGCCATGCTGATGTCGCGGTCGATCGCAAGCCCCTCGACCTGGTGGAACATCGGCGTATGCGTCTGGTCCATGTCCATGCGATAGACGCGCCCCGGCGCGATCACGCGCAAGGGCGCGCCGTGCGCCGCCATCGCGCGGATCTGCACCGGCGAGGTATGGGTGCGCAGCACATGCGGCGGGCGGTTGTCGCCCTCGCTGCGGGCCATGAAGAACGTGTCATGTTCCTGCCGGGCGGGGTGCTCGGGCGGGATGTTCAGCGCGTCGAAATTGTACCAGTCGCTCTCGATCTGCGGCCCCTCGGCCACGGCAAAGCCCATGTCGGCGAAGATCGCGGTCACCTCCTCGGTCACCTGGCTCACCGGGTGCACGGTGCCCGCCGGCCGCCGCCGCCCGGGCAGCGTGACGTCCAGCCATTCCTCCTTCAGCCGCTCGTCGAGCGCGGCATCCGCCAGCGCGGCCTTGCGCGCCTTCAGCGCCGCCTCGACCTCGTCCCGAAGCCCGTTCAGCGCGGGCCCCGCGACCTTGCGCTCCTCCGGGCTCATCTGGCCCAGCTCGCGCATCTTCAGCGCGATCTCGCCCTTCTTGCCCAGCGCGGCCAGCCGCACCTCCTCCAGCGCGGCCTCGTCGGCCGCGCCGCGAACGGCTTCCAGATACTTCGCCCTCAGTTCGCCCAATCCGTCCATCGCGCCGTCCTCGCTGCTCCGCCGCTGACTAGCGGGAGCCCTTGCGTCCAGCAACCCCCTTCACCCTGTCCGAAATACTCTCGGGGGGTCCGGGGGGCAGACGGCCCCCCGGCCGCCTGCCAAACGAAAGACCCCGCCGACCCGATGCCGGGCCCGCGGGGTCAACCTGTCCTCCGGTGGAGGTAAGCTTACGCGAGCGCCGCCTTCGCCTTTTCGACGATGGCGCCAAACGCGGCGGGCTCGCGCACGGCGAGGTCCGCCAGAACCTTGCGGTCGACCTCGATGCCGGACTTCGCCAGGCCGTTGATGAATCGCGAATAGGTCAGCGACGCATCGAGCTCGCGGACCGCGGCGTTGATCCGCTGGATCCACAGCGCGCGGAAGTTCCGCTTGCGCACCTTGCGGTCGCGGGTCGCGTACTGGTTCGCCTTGTCGACCGACTGCGCGGCGATCTTGAACGTGCGCGACCGGGCGCCGTAGTGGCCCTTGGCAGCGTCGACGATCTTCTTGTGGCGGCGGTGGGTGACGACACCCCCTTTGACTCGGGACATCTCTCAGGCCTCCTCAGCGGGCGTAGGGCATGTAGGTCTTGATGATCTTGGTGTCGGCGGCCGACAGAACCGTCGTCCCCCGCGCATCGCGGATGAAGTCGTTCGTCCGCTTGATCATCCCGTGACGCTTGCCCGCCTGGGCGGCCTTGATCTTGCCGGTGGCGGTCGTCTTGAAGCGCTTCTTGGCGCTCGACTTGGTCTTCATCTTGGGCATTTCGGCTCCTTTCGGACGTCTTTCGCACGACTCGGCATGCCACATCGGCCGGCCGCGCGGAGTTGGAAATGGCGCCTATACGCGCGCCTGCCCGCCCTTGCAAGGGGTTTCGCCTCAGACCAGTCGTCCCAGCACGCTGAAGAACAGGCCCGGAAGCTCCAGCAGGTCGTAGCCCCCCGGCTTGCGCACCGCCGCGATCGTCATGACCGCGACGGAGACCAGAGCCAGGAATCCCACCACCTTCGATGGCAGGCCGTCATTCAGAATGGAACTGACCAGCGCCGGAAAGGCGAATATGCCGATCAGAAGACCCACGAACATCGTCGTGTCCGGATCCATCGCCGAACCCCCGGCTTCAAGAATACGGCCGCGATTATTCGGGATCGGCGCGATAAATCAATCTTTCATCGCAGGGGGCGACGCGCAGGATGTTCGTCGTGCCCTGCACGTTGAACGGCACGCCTGCCACGACGACGATCTGGTTGTGCGGCTCGGCGAAGCCCAGTTCTCGCGAGGCGCGCGCCGCCGCGACCACCGCCTGCTTGAAGCGCTCGACCCGCTCGGCGATGACGATGCAGGTCGTCCCCCAGCTCAGGCACAGCCGCCGCGCGACCTCGGCCGTCTGGGTCATCGCCAGGATCGGCACCCTCGGACGCTCGCGCGCGACCAGCCCGACCGACCGGCCGGATTCGGTGAAGCAGCAGATCGCGCGGATGTCCGTCGCCTCGGCGATCTCGCGCGCGGCCGAGACGATCCCGTCGGCCACGGTCTGGCGCCGGACACTGCGCGAGGCCTCGATCACGTCGCGATAGGTCGGGTCGCTCTCGACCGACCTGGCGACGTTGTCCATCGTGGTGACCGCCTCGATCGGGTAGCTGCCGGCCGCCGATTCCGCCGACAGCATCACTGCGTCGGCGCCCTCGTAGATCGCCGTCGCCACGTCCGACACCTCGGCCCGCGTCGGCACCGGGCTTTCGATCATGCTTTCCAGCATCTGGGTCGCGACGATCACCGGCTTGCCCGCGGCCCGCGCGCCACGCACCAGCCGCTTCTGGATCGGCGGCACCGCCTGCACCGGAAGCTCCACGCCCAGGTCGCCCCGGGCGACCATGATCCCGTCCGAGGCAGCAAGGATCTCGCCATAGCTCTTCACCGCCGCGGGCTTCTCGATCTTCGACAGGATCGCAGCGCGGCCCTTGGCCAGCTCGCGCGCCTCATCGACGTCGGCGGCGCGCTGCACGAAGGACAGCGCCAGCCAGTCCACGCCCAGCGAACAGGCGAACTCCAGGTCGCTGCGATCCTTCTCGGACAGCGCCGCGACCGGCAGCACCACGTCGGGCACGTTCACGCCCTTGCGGTTCGAGATCGTGCCGCCCACCGTCACCGTGCAGTTGGCGAAATCGACCCCGCAGCTGTCCACCCTCAGCCGGATCTTCCCGTCGTTGACCAGAAGGGTCGATCCCGTCTCCAGCGCCACGAAGATCTCACGGTGCGGCAGCTGCACGCGGTGCGCGTCGCCCGGCGCGGGGTCGAGGTCGAAGCGGAACTTCTGCCCCTCGGCCAGGTCCTCCTCGCCGTTGGCGAAGACGCCCACCCGCAGCTTCGGGCCCTGAAGGTCGGCCAGGATGGCGATCGGGCGGCCCACGTCCTTCTCGACCTTGCGGATGATGCCGTGCCGGCGGGCGATGTCGTCCTGCGTGCCGTGGCTCATGTTCAGGCGGAAGACGTCCGCGCCGGCCTCGAACAGCGCGCGGATCATCTCGTAGGTATCCGACGAAGGCCCCAGCGTTGCCACGATCTTCACGTTGCGATGCCGTCTCATGCCCTGTCCCACCCGTCCGTGTTAGCGCCCAAACTGAACCCGTCTATGGACGAATTCACCGCCGGGGGCAACGGGGGCCGGGCGCGGCAGAGTGCGGGGTACGAAAGCCTGCCTTGCGCCCCGCAGGGCACGCCCCGATGGTGCGGCTCGCCACTCAGACGGATGAAACCCATGACCCTGCGACTTGCCTTCGCCGCCGCGCTGGCCCTGCTGCCGGCGGCCGTGCATGCCAATTGCCCGACCGCCGAACTCAGGATCTGCCTGTTCGAGGGCGATGCCCCGGCCCAACCCGTGGGCCGCCCCTGCGCCGCCGTGCAATGCGCCACGGCCGATGCGGTGTTCGACTGCTTCGGCCTGGACGGCGATGATTACATCCGCATCGACGCGACCGGCGACACCTCCGGCAAGGTGCAGGCCACGCTGACCGGCATCGGGCCCGGCGGCTCGGACCTCGTGTTCGAGGATCTGACGGTCGAGCGGGCGGGCGGGACGCTCTACACGGCCGCCCCGTCCGTCTCGCTGACCGTCCAGCCCTGCAACGACGTCTGCGCCGGGGAAGACGCCGACGCGCTGAAGGACTGACCGCCGCTGCCCCCCGCTTCCGTTTCGCCGCCGATCCGCGTATGCGGGGCCAAACGCCGGATGGAAGCCATGCCCGACCCTTTCGAGATCCTCGGTGCCGACCGCCCGTCGCGCTGGCTGGTGACCTGCGACCATGCCTCGAACCACGTGCCGGACGAGGTCGGCGGCACGCTCGGGCTGTCGGAGGGCGAGATGGGCCGCCACATCGCCTACGACATCGGCGCCGCCGGGGTCACCCGGCGCCTGGCCGAGCTGCTCGACGGTCCCTGCATCCTCAGCCGCTTCTCGCGCCTCGTGATCGACCCCAACCGGGGCGAGGATGACCCCACCCTCGTCATGCGGCTCTACGACCGCACCCTGGTCCCCGGGAACCGCCACGTCGACGCGGCCGAGGTCGAACGCCGGCTCGACCTCTTTCACCGGCCCTACCACGCGGCGCTGGCCCGCCTCGCCGCGCGGCGCGACGACACGATCCTCTGCGCGATCCACTCCTTCACGCCCCGTCTGATCGGCCGTGCGCCGCGGCCCTGGCAC
>FWPV01003417.1_pt1 | contig 35971 bp, 35 predicted proteins | sample 2228371 | NCBI WGS metagenome assembly FWPV01 (sample SAMEA103939776, study PRJEB20133) | metagenome | reverse complement strand
TATCACAGTGATTAAAGATGGTTACCACGGTGATACCTCAAAAATGTTTGTGATTGGCAAACCCAGTATTCTGGCCGAGCGGCTGATTCGCGTCACTCAGGAGTGTTTGTATCTGGGCCTGAAAAAAGTGAAAAACGGCTGCCGGTTAGGCGATATTGGCCACGCTATTCAGGTGCACGCTGAAAAACACAACTATTCGATAGTGCGCGAATATTGTGGCCACGGCATTGGTGCTGTATTTCATGAAGATCCACAAGTATTGCATTATGGCCGCCCTGGCACTGGTGAAGTACTCAAAACCGGTATGTGTTTAACGGTAGAGCCGATGATCAATGCCGGTGAGCGTCACAGCAAATTGTTAAAAGACGGCTGGACGGTTGTCACGAAAGATCGTAGTTTATCTGCTCAGTTTGAACACACTATCGTAGTGACAGACACGGGCTGTGAAATCCTGACTTTGCGCAAGGATGACACTATCGACAGAATTCTGACGGCCGAATAAAACGCCGGCAGCTCCTGACCGGACTGCGGCCATGAAGCTTCAACAAGCTGGCCGCAGCGATCAGCAAGGGTAACAAGTTATGAGCACGGCGCTCGCTTTTGATCAGACTATACCGGGCCACTTTACCCTCGACAGTTATAAAAAATACTTCAGCGACTTTCTCGACTGGCTGAAAATTGCCGCCGACAGCCACACTGTGGCCAGTCTGGTGCGCGCCCGTGCCCGTTTTATTGACGAGGTGCTGCAAGCTTTATGGCAACACTTTGATTTAGCCTCACAATCACAGCTCACCCTGATTGCCGTTGGCGGTTATGGCCGTGGCGAGTTGCACCCCTTTTCTGATGTGGATTTGCTGATCCTGACCGGCAGCAAGTTAAATAAAGCGCAGCAGGACAATATCGGCCTTTTTATTACCATGTTGTGGGATTTACGTCTTGAAGTAGGCCACAGCGTGCGCACCATCAAAGAATCTTTAAGCCTTGGCCGCGACGATATCACCATTGCCACCAATCTGATGGAAATGCGTTACCTCTGTGGCAATGCCACTTTATTTAACGAGCTGCAACAGGAAGTTGGCAAAGATAACTTCTGGCCCAGTAAAGACTTTTTCCAGGCCAAACGCCACGAACAACAAGGCCGCCATGCGCAGTACCATGGCACAGCTTACAACCTCGAACCTAATTTAAAAGCCAACCCCGGTGGTTTACGGGATATTCAGACCATTGGCTGGGTGGCCAAAAAACACTTCCGTACCCGCACCATGCACGAGCTGGTGGCGCATCAGTATCTGACTGAAGATGAATACCAGGAACTGATGGAATGTGAAGCCTATTTATGGCAAATGCGTTTTGCTTTGCATTTAGAAGCGGGTCGCAACGAAAACCGCATTTTGTTTGATTATCAGCCCTCCGTTGCCCGTCGCCTCGGTTTTGGTGATGACGGTAAAGCCTCGGTTGAGCGCATGATGAAGAGGTTTTTCCTGACGGTACAAAGGGTCAGTGAACTGAACGACATGCTGCTGCAACACTTTGAAGGCAGCATTTTAAAAAGCCACAGCAAGTTTAAGGTGCAACCGCTGGATGACTCTTTTGAGATTCAGGGCCATTTAATTTCCGCCACCGACAAAGCGGTGTTTGCCAGACGCGAAAATATTCTGAAGTTATTCTGGCATATTGCCAATCACAACCAGATTGACGGTATTCACTCAGAAACCATCCGGTTACTGCGGCAAGTAAGGCGCCGTTTAATGGGTGATTTGCAGGATTATGCCGCTTGCCGTCAACTGTTTATGGCCATTATGCGCCACCCCAAAGGCATGGACAGAGCCATTACCCTGATGCACCGTCACGGTATTCTGGCCGCTTATTTACCGCAGTGGCGTAATATTGTGGGCCAGATGCAGTTTGATTTATTCCACGCTTACACTGTGGATGAGCATACCCACAGGGTGCTGAAAAACCTGCACAGGTACAGCGAGCCCGAGTTTGCCACTGAGTTTCCGCTTTGCACCGACATCGTGAAACGGCTGGAAAAACCAGAGCTGTTGTATTTAGCCGGTATTTTTCATGACATTGCCAAAGGCCGCGGTGGTGATCACTCAGATTTGGGTGCTATGGATGCACGCGAATTTGGCAAACTGCATAAACTCAGCGAGTTTGATACCAAACTTATTGTCTGGCTGGTCGAACAACATTTGCTGATGTCGGTGACAGCGCAGCGCCGTGATATTCACGACCCTTCGGTCATTGCCGAATTTGCTGAAAAAGTGCGCGACGAAACCCGGCTGAACTATCTGTATTGTTTAACTTTGGCTGATATCCGCGCCACCAACGATAACCTTTGGAATGACTGGAAAGGCTCATTACTGCGTGAATTGTATTTAGGCACACAAAAGGCGTTTCGCCGTGGTTTGGAAAAACCGATGGATTTACGCGACCAAATCCGCGAACACCAGACTGAAGCTTTACGTTTATTGGCCGACAGCGGTTTTAGCGAAGCACAAATCAGCCCCTTGTGGAGCAAATTTAAAGCCGACTATTTTGCCCGTTATAACCCAAGGCTGATTGCCTGGCATACTGAACATTTGCTGCAACATACTGATTTTACGAAACCATTGGTGTTAATCAGCCCCACCGCCATGCGTGGTGGCACCCAGATCTTTGTTTATACCGCCGACCAGCCGAACCTGTTTGCCCGGATGGTGGCCGCGCTTGACAGCAAAAAAGTCAGTATTTATGACGCCCAGATCATGACCAATAAAGATGGTTATGCCATGGATACCTTTGTGGTGCTGGAGCAAAATGGCACCCCGGTCACGGCAACATCGCGCATCAGCAGTATTAAAAAAGCGCTGGAAACCTATATCAGCAACCAGCTGCCGCCGGAGCGCAATAAAGCCAGACCCAATAAACAGTTAAAAGCTTTCCATGTGCCGCCCAAAGTGGTGTTTTTACCTGGCAAAAATAAACAGCGCACTATGCTGGAACTGGCCGCTTTGGACACACCGGGTTTACTGGCTGATATAGGTCAGGTCTTTGCCCAGTGCGAAATTAATATTCACGCCGCCAAAATCACCACCATTGGCGAGCGCGCCGAAGACTTTTTTATGATTTCCACCCGCCAGGACGAGGCGCTTAGCAGCGAGCAACAAAGCCAGCTGCGCCGCGTGCTGGTGGAACAACTTACCCATGCAACAGAGGGCTAACGCACCATCATGGCTGATTTAAAAAGCATTATCGAAAGCGCATTCGAAGACAGAATGAACATCACTCCTGCCACTGTCAGTGATGAAGTAAAAACCGCAGTAGCAGCTGCTATCGCGCTGTTGGACAGCGGTCAGGCACGGGTGGCGGAGAAAATCGCCGGTGAATGGGTCACACACCAATGGTTAAAAAAGGCGGTGTTATTGTCGTTTCGTATTAACGACAACCAGGTGATGGCTGGCGCTGAAAATACCTTTTTTGACAAAGTGCCGATGAAGTTTGCTGACTACACCCAGGAGCGTTTTGTGGCTGAAGGCATGCGCGTAGTACCGCCAGCCGCAGTGCGTAAAGGCAGTTTTATCGGCAAAAACGTGGTGCTGATGCCAAGTTACGTCAATATTGGTGCTTATGTTGGCGAAGGCACTATGGTGGACACCTGGGCCACAGTTGGCTCTTGTGCCCAGATTGGTAAAAACGTGCATTTATCCGGTGGTGTTGGCATTGGGGGAGTATTAGAGCCGCTGCAGGCCAACCCAACCATTATTGAAGACAACTGCTTTATCGGCGCCCGCTCTGAAGTGGTGGAAGGCGTGATTATCGAAGAAGGCGCTGTGTTGTCGATGGGTGTCTATATCAGTCAGTCCACCCGCATTTATGACCGTGAAACCGGTGAAATCACATACGGCCGTGTACCTGCAGGTGCTGTAGTGGTGCCGGGCTCAATCCCAAGCAAAGACGGCTCACACAGTCTGTACGCCGCTATTATTGTGAAAAAAGTCGACGCTCAGACCCGCGCTAAAGTAGGTATCAACGCCCTGCTGCGTAGTGTGGAATAACAATCTCTGAGCCAGGCACTGACAGGCATTGTGAATGCCAGTTCAGCATAAAAAAAAACCCGGCTTACGCCGGGTTTTTGCTTATAGGGAGATTTAGCTTGCAGGCTTAGAAACGGCCCTCCAGGCCGAAACGAACATAACGTGGCGTTTGCCAGGTATAGTCTGCACCATACCATGAGTTAAACTGACCAGCGGCGCGCCGCTTTTCATAATGTTCATTCGAAGATGTGCTTTCCTGAATGTTTAATACGTTAAACACATTCACAGAAGCGCGCATATCAACACCTGACACGGCAAAATCATAGCTAGCGGACAAGTCTATGTTAAAAGTCCAGGGTGTACGACCTGCAGTACCACGTGGATTACGCTGGAACTGACGCTCAGCAGCATCACACCTTCCGTTGGCATTAGTATCAGGACAACCGGTAACTACATAAAAAGTATCACCATAGCTGCCGTATAGCTTCGCATCAGAGCTTGGATATCCCTGACCGAACATACTTAATGGACGGCCACTCGCCAAGGTTGAATTTAAACCGAAAGTCAGCGAATCAGTCAGATCATAACTTCCAAAGAATTTAAACACATGGCGACGGTCGTTGGCCTGATAACCATCTGCACCATCCATCAGCGCAGGGAAGTCGAAGTCCTGAGTGATACCAGCGTCGGCCTGATTGATGTCAGACTTCACAGCACCTTCAAAGTTACCGTAACTGCGCGACCAGGTATAAATTGTATCCCAACGCAATTTTTCACCACGATAGCCAACCTGAGTTTGTACGGCCACATATTTGTTTTCAGCTTCTGGTAACGCCATATCCTCTGGTGTGTAGGTTGTTAATGACCCCGGATCTGGCAGGTCATCACCGTCTTCATCTTTATACCAGCTGCCTGACTTACCTGGGTTAACCAAAGTACAGAAATGCTGGTTTGCCACAGGGCCACAGAAGTCATCCAGTGCTGAGCCGACAAAACGGTAAGTCCCACGTACAGACGCTGCATAGTCATCAGAGATTTGAGTTTCATAACCCAATACCCATTCTTCTTTATAGAAAGGATCAGCCTCTTGCGCCTGGAACAGGCCAACACTAGGCACCGAGTCAGGGTAAGAGTTGATGACCTGAGAATTTGCAACAGTGCCATTGACCGGTGTTTTGTTCAACGGTGAACCTGTGCGTGGATCAAATCCAGAATAGAAATAATAAGTTGTGTTATCAGCTATACCGGCGGCTGCACGATAGTTAGTATTATTCGGTACAGGTAAGTAGTAACGACCCCAAGTACCAAATATCTTCGATTCGCCATCACCGGAAGGGTCATAACTGAAACCTAAACGTGGTGCCACATCTGTTTTTAAATCAACAAAATCAATACCTGTGGCGCCTGTGTTCACAAAAGTGTCCTGACGTACACCAATATTTAATGTTAATTGTTCAGTAGGTTGATACTGATCTTCGATATACCAGGCTGACAGGTCGCTGCCGAATGAACCACCGCCTTTAAACAAACGTGCTTCAACCAGACTCACTGACGCACCGGTATTGTTTACCCATAGTGCGCCATCGTTGCCTTGAATCGAGTCACCAGCGAGTTTAGTTGAGTAGGTGTAAACATAGTTGTCTGTACCACCCACATAATCCGTCGTTTTTCTGGATTGACGATCTTGCTTGTCGTAACCAAATTTAATTAAATGATTACCGTGGAAATCGCCAAGGTTCCATTCAAAATCAAGTCTGGTCTGCTTATTGTCATCATAATCATCACCAATTGAACCGCCGGCTCCACAGGTTTGAACGCCACTTGGAGCGCCCAAAACCAATGGACAATCAACAATAGTTGGAAGTGATTGATACTCAGTCTTTATCTGACCGTACATTAAGTTCACAGTAAATTCATCGGTCAGATTGCCGACATAACTCAGACTTGTTGCAGTACCGCCACGCTTGTTCAGAAACTCGCCTTGTAACGCACCTATAACATCCGTATTTGGATTTCTGCTATAACGAGCTTCCATTGAATCATTACGATCTGAATAAGCAAACAAACTTAAACGATGATTCTCTACAATATCCCAATCAATTTTTGTACCCCAGAATAAATTATCTCCACCTGAGGATTCACTCACCCGCCAACGGTTGTCTGCATCATAAGGCGTGCGGCCATTAGTGTCTGACCACTCAGAAGTTTTCTTTCTTGGGTTTATAATTGCATAGATAAAAAGCTTATCTTCAATTAACGGGCCTGCGGCAGAGAAACTTACGTCTGATTCGCCAAATTTATCATCGGTTGTATCGCGGAACACTTTACCTAAATTTTCGCCAATCCCTTTAGATTCTTTACCTTCAGAGCGCAAAGACTTAGGTTGGAAGTTGGAAGTAAATGCAAATTCCCACTCGTTACTACCAGATTTCGTTACTGCGTTTAATACACCACCTGTGGTGCGGCCGTACATGGCAGAATAACCACCGGTTTTTACCTGGAATTCTTTGTAAAATTCAAATGGTACTGAACCACAACCTAAACCCTGACGAGTATTGGTTACTTCCAGGCCGTTGATATAACATGAGTTTTCAGAAATTGACGAACCACCGAATGACGCAAAACCGGCACCGCCGGACGCACCAAACTTTGAGTCACCTAATACAACACCTGGTGCCAGTAATGAAACGGCTGTGATGTTGCGGGCGATTGGCATTTTATCGAACTCAACTTCACCCAGTACCAGACCAGAGTCTGTGCTGGTCACGTCCACAGCGCGAATCCGGGCGCCGGTTACCTGGATCACTTCAGTGTCACTGGACGCCTGAGCAATTTCAAACTGGGCAACAGCGTTTGAACCTAAAGACAAGCGTACTTCGTCTTTGGCCACAACTTTACCGGCATTGACCACTTCTACCACATAAGCGCCGATAGGTAACTGACTTAGACGGAAGTTACCTGAAGCATCTACTGCAACTTCACGCTTAAAGCCGGTTTTAGGATCAGTGACCTGAACTTTGTAACCTGCGGCAGATTGCACGCCTGAGATTTTACCGATGATATTTGAGGTATCAGCTGCATAAGCTGATGCTGACATCCCAAGCACTGCAGAAACTGCAATTGCGGCGAGGGACCGCTTAAAACCTGATGTTCCACACTTAGATTTCATTATTATTCTCCAAATTGTTGTTTTGGACGGCTTTTTTTGTGCCGCCTCAAAACCACTATAAACACAGCGAGGATATTTTGTATACAGAGAATGTGATAAGCGGACGCAAAATTCTGACAGGTCGGTGCAGCTAAAAAATAATCAGGTTAACCGGCTGATCATAGTGAAAAAATAATGCGGGATTTGACAAAAATCTGTCATTTTTTCTGTGGTGTTGTGGCTTGTTTGCGTAAGTTCCACAGCACTCTGCACAAAAAACACGCAGAGCCTGTGTAACTGTAATGAAACACTCTAGAGAAACTGCTGTATTTATCGGTCAGCTTCGGTATGACATAACAACGGAAGAGCAGCAGCATCACAATCCGACCACAACTGCTGATAAAAATCCTCATCGACGGGCCAGCCAAAACCGGCGAACAAAGCAGATATGTCATCGATGCCTGCATCAATTTGCATCACTTCACCACTGATGGGGTGCAAAAACTCCAGTCTTTTTGCCACCAGCAATAAACGGTTATTACCAAAATGTTCAGCAAACAATTTGTTGTGTTTGCCATCACCATGGCTGGTGTCACCCACTATAGGGTGAAACAAATGGGCAAGATGGCGCCTGAGCTGATGTTTACGGCCGGTTTGTGGTTGTAGTGCCACCAGACTATAACGGGCTGCCGGGTAACGTCCTACCGCTATCGGCAATTCCACCTGCGCCAGCGGCCAAATCGCAGTGCGTGCATCCTGCGCCACTTTATCCTGCCGCGCTTTTTTATCGGCTACTTTATCCAGCTGCTCTTTCAGCGCATAGTCCAGCAGCAAGGGGGCTTTGACATAACCGCGCACCACCGCCAGATAAAACTTGCGCCAACTTTCCTGCTGATGCTGCTCTGTTAATAAACGGGCTACTTCAGACGATAGGGCAAACAGCAACACACCGGAGGTTGGCCGGTCGAGCCGGTGCACCGGAAACACATGTTGCCCCAGTTGATCCCTGAGCGTTTGCATCACAAAACGGGTTTCATGTTTGTCCAGAAAGGAACGGTGTACCAGCATACCGGCCGGTTTATCCACAGCCACCAGATAAGGGTCCTGATATAAAATTTTCAGTTGCACTGGCTCTGCAGCAGCAAGCTCAACATCTGGCACTTTGTTGTATCCTTTTGCCACTTAATAACTGGTCTAAATCAGCGATACGGTTAATCAGCTTTAGCTTCTCTTCGGTGACTGGGGCAAAGGCTTCTTCGGCGATAGGACAAACCGCAATACTCACCGGCAAAGGCAAACGCCCTTCCACCAAAGCCCCCATACGCGGGATAAAAATAAATTGCAGCCAATGTTCCAGCGGCATAGTGTCACAACAAAACGGCGCCTGACTGGCCAGCGCTTCGGCCGAAGGCGGCACTACACTCCATAATTGCAGATTTTTGAGTTCAATTTCGATTTGGCTTAATAGCACGGCAACTTGTTGATGCATCAGCAGCCCCTTCGCAGTTTTTTTGGCGCACGTATTTTTTTTCCGGCGCACATACTAGCACGGCTTGCAAATCCTTGCCGCCAACCTCATCATCCGGGTTCAAACGGAGAAAAATAATGAGTTCAGTCGCTGTATTAATAGGCTTGATGTTAATTGCCTACATTTTTCTGCTGCAACGCCGTCAGGATGAAAGAGCAACAGCCCTTGCCAAACAATTGTGCCAGCAACAACAAATTCAGTTTTTAGATTGTGCCAGGGTCAGTCACAAACTGGTGAAAAAGGACGGTCACCGGGTGCTTCGAACTTTGTATCTGGTGGAATTTAGCGGTGATGGCGAAAGCCGGTATCAGGCACAGTTGTGGCTGAAAGGCTTAAGACTGGCCGCTTTTGACCTGCCAGCCTTTAAAACCTGAATGCTGCTACTTATGGGGCTGAGTGTTTGGGCAGCTGCTGTAATTTGGCGGCAAGCTGTCCGGTTAAAAAATCTTTGTACATCACCCAATCACCGAGCAGGCTGTACCATGGATACTGAAAAGTCGCGGGTTTATTGTGCTCAATAAAAAAGTGACCAACCCAGGCAAAACCATATCCTGCCAGCGGCAACAACCAGACAAATTGCCACAGGCCGCTGTAAATTAACCAGCCCAACAACAGCAGCACCACAGTGCTGCCGGCATAATGTAAAGCACGGCACAACGGCTTGCTGTGCTCAGCTAAATAATAGGGATAAAACTCAGCAAAACTCTGAAATTGCTGCATTTGACTCAGGCTCTTTGTTGTCTTGATCGAAACAGCAATGTACCGCTGACCGTCTGAAAGTCAAGCCGGGCCACCTGCTGATAATCATCCTGATGGAAAAGCGGCAAATATTTATCCAGGGTAACAAAAACACCAATGCCTTCTGAGCTGGCATCCTGATCTACCCAGTGATCTATCGCCTGTAAAAAAGTGCGCATGGCTGCAGGGTGATGGTAACTGGGATTGCGCGCCAGAAAGGCCAGCATATGGTAGTTTTTAGCCGGCATAGCGGCATGTATTTTTTGCTCTTTTTCCAGCATTTGCCGGGTCGACAACAAACCTGCGGTTAATAACATTTTTAACCGCCAGTGCCAGAATCTGTCACCTGTCAGCTCAGAAGCAGGCGTGGTAATACAGGCCACCCCTAATAACTGCTCACCCTGTAATAACCCCAGAATAGGTTGTCCGGCCTGCCAGAACGCGGCCAGATCTTCCCGGATGGCCGAACGCAGCCTTTTTTCATAATCAGGCGTTTCAGCACGGAAAATTTGCATAAAGAGCGGATCGTCATGATAGGCCATATACAAAATGGATGCGGCCAGCTTGAGTTGCTCGGCATTTAACACTTCAACTTTTAAACTTTGATCTGTTGGATTTTCCAGCGCTGAAATATCGCTCATCTTGCCTTTTCCTTTTTTATCATCAGTGGCTTATCCACCATAGCAGGCAATAGCAAGAGCGCAAATCAGGTCCATAAACAACAAAACCGGCCAGAGGCCGGTTTGTGTTCAGGCGGGCATATTACAGCTGCTGATACGCTTTATCGCCCCAGCCAACTAATAAACCACGTTGGAAAATCAGCGCGGTACATTCGTCTTTGGTGGTCACGCCGTCACCATGGCTGCGGTGGGTGCGGTAAAACAACACTTCCACTGTGTCGCCGTTTTTCTGGAACGACTCGGTAAAATCCGGGGTTCCCAGGCTGTTACGCACTGAAGCTGCATCCACACCTGTTTTTAACTGACTGATATAGTTTTGATTGGTTTGCTGGACTTTTTTGGTTTTGCTCCAGTTGTCATCGTCATTGTCATCATGCCCTACTGCAATCACACAGCCGGATAATAAAGAAGTTAAAGTGGCCACAGCGAATAATTTCATCAGAGAGTTCATAAAAAAAGATCCTTATTAAATACTTACTTAAAAAAGAATGGGAGAATTGTTTTCGCCATGGCATAAGCAAACCAAATGCCAATAAAACTTACCATTAAAAACAATAAGTTATCAATTAGGTGCTCGCTATCCATTTGTAACAAGTGGTAAATTAAACCACTTTTTAGCAAAAACGACTGAACCATGACAGCTTTGTATTCTCTGGTATGCCAGATTGCCGCCACATTGCAGCAGGAAGGCAAAACCCCAAGCCTGGCGCTGGTGCGCGCCCGTGCCGGCAAAGGTGTGGCCGCACCTGAACTGTTCAGCGCTTACCAGCAATGGCGGGCAAATCCGCCGGCTGCCCTGCCCGATGCTGCACAACCAGACAACAATCTGTTACAACAAGAGGCATTGCCTGCAGCAGAAACTGTTGATCTTGCTGTGTTGCAACAAGACATCCGCCGCCTGGAGCAAAAACTTGACCAGGCGCTTCTGTTGTTACAACAACTACAGGATAAAAGCTGATGTGGGTGGCTGAACTCAGATTTCGTATTATTGCCGACACCAGTTACCCGGCCGCTGAAGCTGCGGTGCGGGCATATCTGGAATGCCTTATTTTTCAGGGGCAGATACTGGGTCGCGAGTTTCCGACTTATCTGGCGCAGGATGAATTTGTCAGCCGGCTGATTTTACCTGCGCCTGATGCACTGCAAAAACAACACCATAGCCAAAGAGGGCTTGCGGCATTACAGGCGCTTGGCAGTGCCGGCCTTGCTTATCCTCAGATGGCAGTGCTTGGCGAAGATCTGATGTCCAACCATACCGATCCTTGCAAAACACCGGCGGCTTATATCCTTTATTGCCGTTTTGGCCACAGTAATTCAGTGCTTTATTGTGCTGAACATTTTGCCCCTGTACCGCTTTATCAGTTGAAGGCCACCTCAGCACAGGACCATGAAGATTTGATCCGCTGGCAGCTGCAATATCAGGCGCTGGATGAAATTCAGATGCAGGAAAAAAGAGTGCTGGATAATACCGCTGAACGCAGCTTACAAAGGCTGCACAGTAAGCTGAATCAGCAAGGGCGGACTTTTACCAGGAAGCTGGAGCAGTCGTTGCAACGACCGGTTTATTACGCACTTTATAGTGGCAGCAGTAAAGACTGCAGTCAGGAAGCGGATAAACTGTGCCCTGGCTGCGGCAAAGCCTGGGCACTGAAAACACCGCTACATCAGCTGTTTGATTTCCAGTGTGAACCTTGCCGGTTGTTAAGCAACATTGCCTGGCAATGCCAATAACATCAGGCCGGCCAACTGTTGTGACAGCGCCTGCCGGTTTTTATGCCGGCAAGCTCAGGCTCTGTAAAAATTCAGTTAAAGAGCCGGCCAGCTTTTCTTTTACTTCACAGCCCACCCGCTCAAGATACACCTCACCTGTGCTGTTGAGCACAGACAACAACAAATCTTCATCGTCGGTTACGGCAAAAAAGATGGTGACTTGTTGTTTTAACCGTCTTTTCATCAGCACATGACCAATAATATTTTGTTGCAACCGCTCAGTGTCGGCCTGATGCCAGGGCATTAACAGCTCAACAGGCCCACGCTGATGCTGCAGCTTTAAACCACCGCCAAAAGCCACGTTGTAATAAGCTTTGATGTCCGGATGTAATTCAAGCTCAAGCCCATGCTCCAGGCCGCTAAAATCAATAGGATTTTGTACAAACACCGGCCACCAGGCGACTTGCTCATTGACCACCTCACCATACTGACAAGGGGAAGTTTGCTCAGGTTCGGCATAAGCCCACCATTGCTGGCCATTCGATTCGGCAACTTGCCGGGATTTTTTTAATAAATCGCTCAATTGCAGCGCAACTTCAGACATAACAGCCCAATATCCTGTGATAAAATTGCCGCATTCTAACCGGTTCGAGCTTGCCATGACAAAACCTGATGAATCTTTACTCGCCCATTTAAGCCTGGGCAAAACCACAGCTTATACCGACCAGTACGACGCCGGCCTGCTACAACCCGTACCACGTCAGCTCGGCCGCGATGCCATTGGCCTGGCTGCCGGCACCGAACCTTTGCCATTTTATGGTCAGGATATCTGGCATGCCTACGAGCTATCCTGGCTCAATCATAAAGGCAAACCTATGGTGGCACTGGCCACTTTTGTGGTGCCGGTGATTTCGGCCAATCTGATTGAGTCCAAGTCTTTTAAGTTGTATCTGAACAGCCTGAACCAAACCCGTTTTGTGGATATCAGCCAGCTGTATCAAACGCTGGTGCGCGATTTATCGGCTTGTGCCGGTGCCAAAGTTGAAGTGACTATTCATCATGTCAATGAACTGATCGCGTTTCAGCCCACCTGGATCCAGGGGCGCTGTCTGGATGATCTGGATATTGAAGTGCAGCAGTATGAATTTGACCCGGAACTGTTAAAACTGGCAGGCCCTGCACATCAGGTGGAAGAAAAATTACATTCCCATTTATTAAAATCCAATTGTCTCATTACCTCACAACCGGATTGGGCCAGTGTATTTATTCATTACCGGGGCGCGGCCATCGATCACGAAAGTTTATTGCGTTATCTGATCAGCTTTCGCCATCACAATGAATTTCATGAACAATGTGTTGAGCGCATTTATCTGGATATTCAGCGCCGCTGCCAGCCGGAATTTCTTGCTGTGTATGCCTGTTATACCCGAAGAGGCGGGCTGGATATTAACCCACTGCGCAGCAGCGAGCCTTATACGCCACCTAATATCCGTTTAACCCGACAATAACATCACTGGTGAAGCTGATAAAAAAGGCCGCATTTGCGGCCTTTTTTATTCTGAACAGCTAAGCTGTTGATACTAAAAAATTTTTCCTTCAGGGTTTTAGCTCAGCGTTTTGCCTTGCTATCAGCACCATCGGCAAGCGGCACACCAAGCCAGGCCTGGTGGTATAACTTCTGCTGACGGCTTGGTTTTTTCACTGGCACAATTTTACCGGGTTCAGCCGGTAAAGCGCCTAAGGTCACAGTTTTATCCAGCAACCGGCCCTGCCGGAACAGTGTTAACGTCAGCTTTTCACCTGGTTTAAAATCTTTGAGCCTGTCAGTCAGTGCCGATTTTAACTGCAACCGGTTTACAGCGATGACTTCGTCCTCTGAAGTTAAACCCGCTTGCCAGGCCGGACCGTCACGCTCCACTTTACTGAGCTTTTCGACCCCGGCATTAAAGCTGCCGGTTACACCTAACCAGGCCTGTTGTTTGTCGGCGGTTTTATACTCAAGACCAGCGTCTGCCAACAAGGCTGCGGCATCCAGTTGTAGCGGGCTTTCAACCTGCTGTTGCCAGAATTCAGTCAGGGGTTTGCCGGTTAAATCCAGCGCAATTTGTTGTACGTCAGCGGCAGTAAAAGCCGTGGTTTTGCCAAAACGCTGATACAACTCATTATGCAGGGTGCGGTAATTGGCTTTGAGGCCGGAGTGACGCAATAAATGTTGATCCAGCAGCCAGCTGACCAGATAACCTTCAGAGTAGATATTCACACTAAAGTTATCGGCATGATCGCCCGACAGACTGATCCAACTGTCAAAACTGCTTTGCGCCACCGACTGCACTTTAGCGCCGGGTAAACGGGCAAACTTCTCCAGTCGTTTGGCTAAGTCTTCATAAAACTCGGCCGGGGTCATTAAACCGGCACGCAACAGCAGCTGATTCTGGAAATAGCTGGTGGAACCTTCCGAAATCCATAACAGCTCAGTGTAGTTCGGCGCTAAATAATCATAAGGCACCAGTTCTGCCGGGCGATAAGCTTTGACGTTCCAGGTGTGCACCAGCTCGTGGGCGGCAGTGCCTAAAAACTCCAGATAATGTTTGCGACTGGCAAAACTGAATCTGTCACGCTGGATCACCGTTGAATTTAAATGTTCAGTCGCACCACGGGCGCCTGAAGTCGCATGAATAATAAAGAGGTAGTTCTGATAAGGATAACCCTGCCAGATGCTGGGGGCCTGCGCCACCAGCTTTTGTAAATCAGTCACTATTTGTTTCGAATCGTAATTTCCTTCGCCCCAAAACACCACTTCGTAATTGCGGTTATCAACCACAAAACTAAAAGACTGGTGGATACCCGTTTCTATCGGCGAGTCAGACAACACGTCATAGTTTGCCGCTTTAAACTGATGTGGATTGTCACCACGTGGCATACCCGAAGTGCTGCGCCAGTTGGCCGGCACCTGCAGCTGCACTGTAGAAGGTTGCGAGCGCAGCTCATCGCTGAACATCAGATAAGCGCTCGGATTGATATATGCGTGGGTTTCATCAATATGGCGGCTACGCTCACCCAGCTGATTGGCGTATATCTGATAACTGACTTCAATGTCACCTGCAGCCGGCAATTCCAGCAGCCAGCTGCTTTTTTCTTTTTTGCGAAACTTCAGCGGCTGACCTTGTTGATCACGGGCCTGAAATAATCGCACCCCATTGGCTAAATCCAGGATCTGATATTTGCCGGTTCGCCATGCCGGCAGTTTAAGCTCAACCACGCCGGGCGTGGTTACTTTAAATTTCATTTGCACTTCGGCCAGATGATGTTCCGGCTGACTGATGTTGATCTGATAATAGGTTTGAGCCTTGACTGCTGCGCCATACAGCAACATCAGCACCCACCAGCTTTTTAATATAACTTTCATAACAACTCCTCTGAACTTGGGTCCAACCTAAGCCAAATTCAGCGACGACGCCAGCGCTTTGCGGTCAAAGTGTACACTTTTGCTTTCAGAATCTCTGAAAGTCACACTGAAACATTACAACTCAACTTTTACTTTCGTTTCGAAATATGGTTAACTAAGCAGCGTTGATGCCAGACACATCAACCCCAACCGAATAAACAGGACAGCTGCAATGACAACCCTGACCTCTGTAGAAGAACAATCCTGGTTACCCTACTACCTGACCAGGAAATAAAATAAAAGTCCCACTCAGGACAGAAAAAACGGCAGGCGTTGAACCTGCCGTTTTTTATCGGCTAATTTTGTCGCTTTCCGATAAAACGACTGCGCTTTTGCCTTTATTAACGATATACTTAGCGCAAACGTCACTCGCTTCTAGCCAGGAAAACGTCAGTAGTGGACTCAGACAACAATCTCAAAATCCAACTTGCCTCAGCGTTAAAAGCCCGCAAACAGCTCGAAGATACTTATGAAGGTCAGTTTAAAATTCTGACCAACTTTGTGTCTCGTCTGTCGTTGGTCAGCAAGGGGATTGATGTTGACCTTGACAACAAACTGGCCAGACTGCGGCAGGAGCTGGCCAAAGGCATTGATCTGGAAAAGATCCTGCCTTTTATTGATGCCACCACCGAACAGCTGAAACTGCTGGAAGCCAAACAGCAACAAGAAGTTAAAAAAGCCCAGCTGAGCCTAACCGAAGCCGGAAAACTACTTCAGAAACAACGGGGTTTGCCAGATCAGCTCAGAAGGGATTTACGTGAACTGCTGAGCAAAGTAGATGAACCCAGCCCCAGTGTAAATGCCTTTTTGCCACATTTAACCCATTTAACTGAGTTGTATCAGTCGGCACTTTCTGCCAAGCATGATCTGGATCACCAGACCACAGCTGCACCTGCGGAAACTGACCGTTATGACGCTATCTGCCGGCAAATTTCGGTGGAATTAACCAACCTGCTCAGCGAGCTGGCCTTTGAAGGCCAATATGCCAAATCGATTGAGGCCATTCGTTTAAGCCTGCTGACTGAACTTAATATTGAAAAACTGCTGGAAGCCTGCCTGCAGACTATCGAAATTATTATTTCCAGCATTAATGACGAGCGGCAGTCAGCCCAGCACTTTTTATTAAAACTGAATGAAGCACTGACCAGTGTGCAACATTCGTTGGTGTCATCGCTGACCAGCAGCCATGACATTAAACAAAAAATGCAGGCGCTGAATGAACAAATTGAGCGCCAGATAGATTTACTGAGTAAAGAAACCAAATCGGCTACTTCGCTGGAACAGCTGCAGACGATGGTCAGTAGCAAACTGGGTGTGATCACCAACTCGCTCAAAGACAAAGAACAACTGGAGCGGCAGGAACGTGAATTAATGCTGCAGGCGCTGAACAGCATGGCCGAAAGGTTAAAAGAGCTGGAAGAAGAGGCTAATCAGTTTAAAAAACGTCTGGCCGAACAAAAATTCCGCAGCCTGCAGGATGCGCTGACCGAATTGCCAAACCGAGCCGCCTTTGATGAACGTTATGAGCTTGAAGTGAAAAGAGCCAAACGCTCAGGCAGGCCACTGACCATAGTGCTGGCTGATGTTGATCACTTTAAGAGCATTAACGACAACTATGGCCACAGCGCCGGCGACAAAACCTTAAAAGTGATTGCCAAAGCATTAAAACAAAGCCTGCGGGAAACCGATTTTATCGCCCGTTACGGCGGTGAAGAATTTATTCTGTTATTCCCGGAAACAGATATCAAAGATTTAGTGAGTCCACTGAATAGCATCCGGGAAAAAATTAAACGTATCCCCTTTAAATTTAAAGATAAAAACGTACCTATCACTATTTCATTCGGCGCCACTGAACTTCGCAGCGCTGACACCAACCGTGAGGCTTTTGACAGAGCGGACGAAGCTTTGTACGACGCCAAACGCAGTGGCCGCGACAAAGTGGTGTTCCGCGATTAAACCAGCATAACAGGGCTGCCGCCAGGCCGGCCCCTCTTTGGGTCGCTGGCGCCAAGGCTCAGACGACAAGGAGAGACTGATGCATGTACAACTGAACCCACTGGGTGCGATGGATTTGTTATCGCAACTGGAAGTGGATCAACTGAAACAAAATTCCAATAGCGAAACCTTCCGCCTGTTCAGAAACTGCTGTTTAGCCGTATTAAACGTCGGCAGCCACACCGACAGTTCAGCTGAAATTTATCAGCAATTTCAAGATTTTGCAGTGAACCTGATCGCCCGGGAGCGCGGTATTAAAATTGAGTTATTTAACCCGCCGGCCAATGCCTTTGTTGATGGGCAAATTATCAAAGGTATTCACGAACATTTGTTTGCGGTATTGCGAGACATTCTGTTTTATCACACTCAGCTGGGTTTTGATCAAAACCGGCTGGACTTACACAACAGCGACCATATCACCCACACTGTGTTTGACATTCTACGCAACGCCCGTGTGATCAGCTCAGCCGTCGAACCCAATATGATCGTATGCTGGGGCGGCCATTCTATTAATGAAGTGGAATATAAATACACCAAAGAAGTGGGTTATGAGCTGGGATTACGCGGCCTTGATATCTGCACAGGTTGTGGCCCTGGCGCGATGAAAGGCCCGATGAAAGGCGCCACTATCGGCCACAGTAAACAACGCATCCGCCATGGCCGTTATCTGGGTCTGACCGAACCCAGCATTATTGCCGCCGAACCACCAAACCCTATTGTCAATGAACTGGTGATTTTGCCCGATATTGAAAAACGGCTGGAAGCTTTTATCCGTACCGCCCATGGCATTATTATTTTCCCGGGCGGCGCCGGCACTGCCGAAGAGTTGCTGTATCTTCTGGGCATCATGTTGCATGACGACAATAAGGATCAGGTGCTGCCGGTGATCCTGACCGGACCTAAACAAAGTGAAGCTTATTTCCGGGAACTGCAGGCCTTCATTGCAAAAACCCTCGGTGAAAAAGCACTGAGTCTGTTTGAAGTGATTGTGGATAACCCGCCACTGGTCGCGCAAAAACTGAAGCAAGGTTGTGCCGATGTGCGGGCCTACCGTAAAGCCACAGGTGATGCTTATCACTTTAACTGGTCTTTAAAAATTGACAGCGATTTTCAACATCCTTTTGCGCCGACCCATCAGAATATGGCATCACTGGATCTGCATCTGGAGCAGGACAAAGCAAAACTGGCAGCCAATCTGCGCCGGGCTTTCTCCGGTATAGTGGCAGGTAATGTCAAAGATGAAGGCATTAAAGCCATCACTCAACATGGACCTTTTGTATTGTCCGGTGAGCCTGAGCTGATGCATCTGATGGACAATTTGCTGGAGGCTTTTGTGGCACAAGGGCGGATGAAATTGCCGGGCAGTAAATATACACCTTGTTATAAAATTGCCCGCTGACGGCTGTTGGTCGTTTCCAGGCTGCATTGTGCGGTATTGCTCAGACAAAGCGCCACGGGGCAGTTAACATCAACCAAAGCCTGCTTTCTGGCAGGCTTTTTGTATTGTTTTTCAGATAAACCCGGCCGCACATTGTTTGCACTGTTGCAGCGTCAAAAATTTGTTGTACACAAAACCAAATCTCGGTGCACAAAACGGAGCTTTTTTTATGAACAAACGGATCTGGTGGATCCTCGCCCTTGCGATACCGCTGTACCCGCTGTTGACCTGGCTGGTGCTGACGTTTTATCAGGACGACCCGTCGAAAATGATCTGGAACGACAGAGAAGCTTATAACCAGAAATATATCAGCCAACTCAATGCACAAACCGAACTGACACAACCTCAGTTGATTGAAAAACTGGGTGGCCCTGATATTACCGAAGCCAAAAAAGTTGGCGATGATGTGTACCAGCTGATGTATTACCGCACCAAAAGAGACATTTCCGACGGCATTACCACCCGGCAAGAATGCACCGCCTTGTTATTTAAAAATCAAAAACTGATTGCATTAGCCGAGTCCGCCGTCAGTCTCTATCAGCAGGCAACAGATACTGATGCATAAAGACTGCACCGCGCTGTTACAGCTGTACCAATATCTGGATCGCTATTATCAGCAGTCTGCCAAACCGCAACTGTCGGATAAAGCCGTGCTGCTGGCCGAACAACTGGCCAGTGAGTTTTGCAAACTGCACCAGCTGCAACCCAGGTTAATGCAAAGTCAGCTGGCGCTTACAGTGACAGGTTTCAGCCTGACCACCCAGCTGGCACTGAAACAGGCGGTGTTATTAACTCAGCTTGCAAGTGCAGCTCAATGGCCCCTGCCACTATGCGAGGAGCTGGTGGCTGTGGTTTTTTACCGTTTAACCGGCGTGCATCTGCTAGTGCAGCAGAACGAACACAGCACCACAGAGCTGATGCTCAAAGCAGGTTTATTTAGCCTCAAAGCGGCCGGAAACAGTTTTTCCTACCGGCACTGGCGGCGTTTATTGCGTGACAGCAGCCTGAGTTATCAGCAAAAAGCACCATGGCAACAAACCCCTTATGCCGACGCCATCCGCTTTTGCTGTCTGCTCAGCGCCAGCATTACTCCGGTGCAGCATATGCCGGTACTCAGCCTGGAAAACGCTTTACAACGTCTGTTACAAGAACCCTATCAAGCCTCTGATTTGCATTTTGCCAACTTGCTGGCCAGCAAAAGCGCTGAATTACATCTGATTGGACGTTTTTGCAGTGACGGCATAGGTGAAGTGGCGCTGATTAGCCAAATCACACCAGAACCCAGAGCTTATGTGCTTGATCTTGCAAGCAAACAACTGAAGCCAGAGCCAAGTCAGCTTTACACTCAGGGCATGAAGCTACTGCCCCCCGCCCGTTTGCCAGACAATCAGTGGCTGGAGCTGTTTATTGGCCAGCATGCCAGCGCTGAACTGGAGCCACAATTGAGTTTGTCAGAGCTGCACCTGCTAAATCCAAATCAGTCGGTACGCCAGCAAGTGGCCTGGTTACAGACTCAACCCCAGCTTGCCAAAGCACTTTGCGCCCAGGCCAGTTTGCTGACCCGACAACAACTGCCGGTGCGAGATCCGGCCCATGCCGTTGCGCTGACAGGCGCAGATAATCTGCCGTTATTGCTAAAAATCTGTTGGTTGGAACAACAACAAGAACTCTGTCGTCAGCCTTATGCGCACTGGTTTCATCAACTCCAGCATTGTCTGGCGGCTTGTTTTACTCTGCTGGCAAAAGCCAGTAGTGAGCTGGAGTTATCTCCATTACAGGCACAATTGTTGGCCGGCAGCTTTTGTTTAGTGTTGATGCAGGAAGATAATTGCCGCTGGTATCCGCTGCAACAATCTAACCAGACAGTGCCACTGGCGTTATTTAGTCATCAGACCAGTTGGCAGCAAAATGACTTTCCGCGTCAGGTTAGCCAGCTGGTGGCCAGTCTGGGCTTTCACCGGCTGTGGCAGGATGCGGCGCTCTGTTATCGTGAGCTTTTACCAATGCAAAGCAGCTACAGCCAGCAACAATGCGCTAATGCATTGATTCAATTAGGCTGGATGCTGGCAGAATCAATTTTTTACCCACAGGCTGAGCCGGACACCAGGCTATTACCACAACAAAAATCGGCCATCAAAGCACTGGATCTGCCGAATTTATCTATGGATAAATGGCAACAGCATGTACTTGAACTTCACCACTGTTATTGGCCACTGGAACCTACTTTGTAGTTTTCTTTCATCACTTTTAGTTATTTTCGGTATTAATTCGCTGTATGGTTAACAAAGACCCATCAACTGGAAACGAATAACGAAAAATGCTATAGTCGCGCCGTTTCCGATGTTGCCAAATGCAGTGTGGTCCCACAGCGGATCCAACTGACGCCAACATCCTTTCCCCGCTTGCCACATTGAAGGAACCCGCATGAGTTCACAAACTATTACCGTTATTAAAGGCGATGGCATAGGTCCAAGTATTGTTGACGCCGCTCTGGCTGTGCTGGATAAAGCCGGTTGTAACTTTAACTATGAATTTGTTGATGCCGGTTTAACGGCGCTGGAAAAAACCGGTGACTTATTGCCACAAGCCACACTGGACGCTATTGCCCGCAATAAAATCACGTTAAAAGGCCCACTGACCACCCCGGTTGGTGAAGGTTTTACCTCTATTAACGTCACTTTACGCAAGAAATTTAACCTGTACTCCAACGTACGCCCGGTAATATCGTTTAAAGGTACCAAAGCCCGTTACGACAATATCGACATCATCACAGTGCGTGAAAACACTGAAGGTATGTATTCAGGTGCTGGCCAGGTGGTGAAAAACGAAGGTGAACTGGCTGAAGCCATGAGTGTGGTTACCCGTGAAGGTTCTGAGCGTATTGTTGAATTTGCTTTTGAACTGGCGCGCCGCGAAAACCGCAAAAAAGTTACTATTGTGCACAAAGCCAATATCCTGAAGTCGACTTCTGGTTTATTCCTGAAAACAGCGCGGGAAGTGGCCGCCCGTTATCCGGATATCCAGGCTGTTGAGATGATTGTTGATAACGCCTGTATGCAGCTGGTAATGAACCCGCAGCAGTTTGATGTGATTGTCACCACCAACCTGTTTGGCGATATTTTGTCTGACTTGTGTGCAGGTTTAGTCGGTGGTTTAGGCATGGCACCAGGTGCCAATATCGGCAAAGACTGCGCCGTATTTGAAGCTGTGCACGGCAGTGCCCCTGATATTGCCGGCAAAAACCTGGCCAACCCAAGTTCAGTCATTCTGGCGTCAATCCAGATGCTGGAATACCTGGGCATGCAGGATAAAGCGAAAAAAATCCTCGCGGCTTTAACAGATGTGATTGCCACCGGCGATCGCACCACCCGCGATTTAGGCGGCACCCACGGTACCACCGACTTCACGGCTGCTGTTTTGGAACGTCTGTAATACCATTGGCATAAAGCTCAGGCACAGTGCTGAATCTCTGTGCTGGCACCAACCACAAGATATAAAAACCGCAGTTTCTGACTGCGGTTTTTTTATGGCCGCAAGTCGTCTGCACACCACAACTTTTTACCCGCTAATTTTTTATCGCAAATAAGCTGAAACAAAACACTGATTCAGCTCAATTTTGCTTTTTTTTGCTATGGTATGCTGAAAGCCCAAATAACTGTATTTGCAGAGGATGTGCCTGATGGAGTGGTTTGCCAGCCTGTATACCAGCATCGAACGTACCTTTTTCCATAGTTTAAGCCGTAAAATTGCCGGTAATATCGGCTTTTTAATGGTGATTTTCTGGTTAGCGCTCTATTTCGCCTACCCTGAAGATGGCCATGCCGGCACTGTCTGGTGGGCAACTTTAGTGCTTGGCAGCTGCGCTTTTATTTTTACGATCTTTTATCTGATGTATCTGATAGTACGGCCGGTACAGGCACTGGTGAAAGCGCTGCATGAAGCCAACCGCAAAGGTACAGATCTGGAACACAGGTTACCGGCTTTTACCTATGACGAGTTTCGCAATTTATCGGAAGAATATAATCAGTTTGTCAGCCAGCTGGGCCAGCTGCTCACCGGCTTGCACCAGCAGGCACAGCATACCCATCAGATCAATGAGCAGGTGAGTTCAGCCGTCAAAACCACCCGCCATCACCTGCAGGATACCGAACAGCGCAGCGAAAAGATCCGCAGTGAAAGTGACCATGTGCTGGATCATCTGGCCAGTATTGTCAGCAACAGTGATCAAATGAACCAGGTGGCACAAACCACGGTACAAAAAGCCGCCAATGCCAGTCAGGGCATGAGCACTTTATCCAAACAACTCAGTGGTATTGTCAGCCTGCTGGAAACCTTTGGTGCCACAGTGCAGGGGTTACAACAAAACTCAGAAAACGTGCGCCAAATTCTGCAAATGGTAGAGAACTTCTCCGATCAAACAAACTTACTTGCGCTGAATGCTGCAATAGAGGCAGCACGGGCCGGTGAAGCTGGCCGTGGTTTTGCTGTGGTGGCCGACGAGGTACGTTCGCTGGCCGCCAAGGTGAATGACGCCACCCGGCAGATCTCCGGTTTTCTGAATGATATGGAGCGCCTGGTGCGGGAAACCAAAACCGAAACCGAGCGGCTTAATGAACAGGCCAAAGGCGCGCAGCAGGATATCAGTAGCACCAGCGATGATTTTATTGCACTGCAACAACAGCTGGATCAGGCGCAGCAAGGTGTGTTGCATATCACCAGCTCAGTGCTTGACCTGGAAAAGCGTTATCAGCAAACCCACCAGCATCTGACCGCGATAGAACAAGGCACCACTGATGCTTATCAGCAAATGTCAGCCATTGAAAGCGCCGGTCAGACACTGTTGCAGGCCACAGCCGAAACCCAACAGCAACTTGGGCGTTTTGGCCATCGCCAGCCTTCAACCAGAGCGCGCTGAAGATAACGCATTCACCAGCTGCAATACACCGGGGTGCGTCAGTTTGCGCTCCGGTGAAATGGCATAAAACACTTCCCGAATCGCATCACTACGCCCTATCACCTGTACTTCGTATTGCTGGCAAATTTTCTGTTCTATCTGTGTAGGTGCCGAAAATATACCAAGTCCTTGTTGGCCAAAGGCCTTCATCATGGCACTGTCGTCAAATTCAGCAACTATTTGTGGGGCTATGCCCTGTTGCTCAAACCAGGCATCCAGCCGCTGCCGGATAATAGATCTTTTACTTTGCAACAACATCGGCTGCTGATGTAAACAAGCGGGAAATTGCCGCTGCGACAATTTTGATAACAACGCGGGGCTGGCAAAAAAGCTGGTGCCGGATTCGGTGATTTCGTGGTTATAGGCTTTAATGGAACTGCCAGGCGACAGCGGCTCGTCTGTTAACACTAAATCCAGTTTATTCACCGCCAACTCTGCCAATAAGGCACTTTGTTCACCTTCACGACAAATCAGCCGAAGCTGAGCCGGTAATGAAAATACGGGTTTGAGCAATTCATAAATGAAAGCCTTGGGCAACACATCGGTTATACCAACGGTAAAAGTTTGCCACTGTGTCACTGTATGGTGTTTCAATACTGAGCGCAGTTCATCGCCCAGCTGGAATATATCTTCGGCATAACCAAAGGTGACCCGCCCCATTTCAGTCAGCGACCATTTTTTGCCAGTCCGGTTAAACAAAGCACTGCCGGTGCTGTGCTCGAGCGCACTGATTTGGCCGCTGATGGTTTGTGGTGTGATATGCAGCTGCTCACTGATACGCGCAATGCTGCCCTCCCTGGCCACCAGATAAAAATAATACAGCTGGTTAAAGTTAACAGGTGTCATCTTAAAACTTCGGTTTTAACGAACTTAATTTTAGTTATATTCGATTTTACCTTAGAAATCCAGCAAGGTATAAATATTCGTAATTCTGCAAGTACCAGATGAGTTGAAGATTCTGGTGCTTATTTCATCACAACCTGAGGGCATGACTATGGATACACTGCATCGTCAAAGTTACAGCGGTCAGCTTTCCGCCATCGAAACCAACAAAGTTTTACGTAACACCTATACCCTGTTGGCCATGACACTGGCGTTCAGTGCTTTTGCCGCTGCCATCAGCAGCAGTCTGAACCTGCCACATCCTGGCCTTATCATCACGCTGGTGGGTTATTTTGGTTTGCTGTTTTTTACCACCAAATTCCGTAACAGTGCACTTGGCCTGTTAGGTGTGTTTGGCTTGACCGGTTTTATGGGTTACACCCTGGGGCCTATCATCAACCGTTATCTGGCGATGCCAAATGGCGGCGAAATTGTGATGCTGGCCATGGCGGGCACTGCCACGATTTTCTTTGCACTTTCTGCTTATGCGCTGGTGAAAAAAACCAACTTCAGTTTTATGGGCAGTTTTTTAACTGTCGGCATTCTGGTGGCTTTTCTGGCGGGTTTAGGCGCGGTGTTTTTTGAAATTGCGGCTTTGAGTCTGGCGGTTTCTGCAATGTTTGTGTTGCTGATGTCGGGCATGATCTTATGGCAAACCAGCGAGATTGTGCATGGTGGTGAAACCAACTACATCATGGCAACCGTCAGTTTGTTTGTATCGATCTTTAACTTGTTTACCAGTTTGTTGCAGTTACTCGGTTTTATGAATAGTGACGAGTAACGCAACCTGAAGTTTCCATGTTGTTGTTTTATTGCTGATGTTCCCAGCACCCTTGAGCGAATTACAAATCCGCTCTTTGCCCCCGGTTGACGGGGGCTTTTTTTTGGCCGCGTTTTCACTGGCTCAGGCTTACAACAACTTTTGCAAATAATAACGCTCACCGTCCAGCGGATATTGCTGCTGGGTAAATACCAGCTGATAACCCAGTTGCTGATAAAAAGGCCGAGCCTGAAAATCGAGCGTATCAAGCAGCACAAAACGACAACCACGGTTTTTGGCAATAGCTTCAGCTTCCTGCATCAGGCGTTTACCATACCCCTGACCACGACACTGCTCCGCCACCCACAAATAATCCACCATCAGCCAGTTGCCAAAAGTCCGGCCCGACAAACCGGCCAGCAACTCACCGTTTTCTGCCGTTATTTTTAAACCAAGCGGCTGACGTAAAGATGCATCCCAGTGTCTGGCATTAAAACTGACAATTTGCTCTTTTACTGCCTCCGCAAACTCCGGTGAGTTGTCGGTTTTGATTTGCACTGACATCCACTTCACTCCAAAAATACTCAATAAAAACGCTGGCAGCTCCGGCAATTAAAGTAAGCAGCGCTTGCTGAACATTAAAACCAGAAAATAACTGCCGGGAAATTTACCGGCTAAGCTACTGAAAGCACAGCCTAATAATTAATTTTTTTGATAAATGTCTGTTTAATTAAACAATCTTTTAGAAATAACGTTTGACGCCCTGTTTAAAAGCTATACAATGGCCGCAGTTTGAAAGTCAGTACCATATTTATGCACACCGAACAGTTACTGTTGTATTAGTACGTCCTGTATTCATAAGTCATAGCACCACTTCCAGCACCACCGCCTGAAACCAGGCATATTAATCAAATAGATACAGGATATTTATCATGTCTAACACAACTACCGGTACAGTAAAATGGTTCAACGAAACTAAAGGTTTCGGTTTCATCGAACAAGCTTCAGGCCCAGACGTTTTTGCTCATTTCAGCGCTATTTCAAGCACTGGCTTCAAAACTCTGCAAGAAGGCCAACGTGTTTCTTTCACAGTATCTCAGGGCCAGAAAGGTCCTCAGGCTGAGAACATCGTAGTTCTGTAATAGAACTGTGATTTGGTAAGCTAAGCCTTACCAGCAAAATCAGGGCAACTCTTCGGATGTTGCCCTTTTTTATGTCCACGGAAGGACGGTATGCCGCTGTTACATGCATCACGCTTTCACTGTACAGCGATGTCCAGGGAATGGATAAAATAAATGGGGTCAGAGTTTTGCTCTGACCCCATTTATTTTCAGCTTTGCCTTCGGGCTGTTTATTTTTCATCAAATGCAGCCTGATGCTGCGAACACACAGGATTAAATTGTGAACAATTTAACATTTGCCAGTCTGGCTCTCCCTCAAGCGCTGGTCGACAATCTGACCGGTATGGGTTACACCGAAATGACACCGATTCAGGCGGCTTCACTGCCTGAAATTCTCAGCGGTAAAGACGTGATTGGTCAGGGGAAAACAGGCTCTGGCAAAACAGCTGCTTTTGGTTTAGGCATTCTGGCCAAATTAAACGTCAAACGTTTTAGGGTACAAAGTTTAGTGCTTTGCCCTACCCGCGAGTTGGCCGATCAGGTTGCCACTGAAATCCGCAAACTGGGTCGCAGCATTCATAACATTAAAGTACTGACTTTATGTGGTGGTGTGCCTTTTGGCCCGCAGCTGGGCAGCCTGGAACACGGCGCTCATATTATTGTCGGCACGCCAGGCCGGGTGGAAGAACATTTAAATAAAGGCTCGTTAAAACTGGACGATTTAACCACTCTGGTATTGGACGAAGCCGACCGTATGCTGGAAATGGGTTTTCAGCCAGCGCTCGATGCCATAGTGGCCTTTGCTCCAAAGCAGCGGCAAACGCTGTTATTCAGTGCCACTTATCCAAAACAAATTGAAGCCATGGCTGCAGCCCTGATGCAACAGCCACAGCTTATCAAGGTAGAGTCGAGCCACAGCAACCTCAGCATCAGTCAGCACTTTTTTAAAGTGAACTCCAACGCTGATCGCCTGCAAGCAGTGAAACTGTTGTTATTGGCCCATAAACCTGTCAGCTCAGTGGTGTTTTGTAATACCCGCAAAGAAACCCAGGAAGTGGCGGACGCACTGGATGATGCTGGTTTTAGCGTGCAGGCACTACATGGTGATTTAGAGCAGCGCGACCGCGACCAGACCCTGGTGCGTTTTGCCAACAAATCTGTGTCTGTGCTGGTGGCAACAGATGTTGCGGCCCGAGGTCTGGATATCGACGCGCTGGACGCCGTCATTAACTACCAGTTGGCGCATGATGTTGACACTCACACCCACCGTATTGGCCGCACTGGTCGTGCCGGCAGCTCTGGTATTGCCTGTAGTTTATTCAGCGAGCAAGACGGTTTTAAAATAGCCTTGCTGGAAGATTTGCTCGGCCCTATCAAGGCCGAAACACTGCCGGATGCAAGTGTATTAACACAAGCACCAGCCAGACCGCCGATGGTCAGTCTGTGGATTGACGCTGGCAAAAGACAAAAACTGCGCGCCGGCGACATTCTGGGAGCCTTAACCGCCGATCAACAATTAGGCCGTGACCATATTGGCAAAATCAGTTTATTTGACGACTGGGCTTATGTGGCAGTGCGCAGTGACATTGTCAAAATTGCACTGGGCATGTTTAACAAAGGCATTAAAGGGCGCAATATCCGCGTGAAGCAAGTGAGTTAACAAACTCCTCCTGTAATGATGGCGGTTTTATCAGAAACCGCCTGCTTGCGGGCAAAATCACCATTTATTGGTGAAATAGTTGATCCCCACTCCCTGTAATACATATTAAGCAACTGATTTAAAACAAAAATAAATCTGGTATTGATGTTGCTAACACTGGTTATCAAACAACAATCTGCATCAGTGTTTCATCAATATAAGGGGCTTACCATGGAGTTACTCAGACTTATCTTTAATATTTGCTGGTTTGTGATGGGGGGTCTGTTGATGGGGCTGGCCTGGTGGTTAGCCGGCATTCTGTGTTTTATCAGCATTATTGGCATTCCGTTTGGCCGCAGCTGTTTTGTCATTGGCCAATTGGCGTTCTGGCCTTTTGGTCAGGAAAGTATCAACAGACGTTACCTGCAAAAATATGATGATATTGGCACCGGTGGTTTTGGCCTTTTGGGCAATATTGTCTGGTTTATCTTTGCCGGATTCTGGCTGGCGCTGGGACACCTACTGCATGCAGTGGCTTGTTTTATCACTATTATTGGCATTCCATTTGGGCTGCAACATCTGAAACTGGCGGTGCTGACGTTAAGCCCTATAGGCCAGACCATCAGATCAAAGACGGTATAAACAAAGTCTGCTCATTTACTGAGTCCGGCGCTGCTTTGATGCTGCAGCGCCTGACCCAGCAAGGCAAAATAATCCAGCCAGCAGCGCTGCAGTTGTTCACTTAACACTGTGGCCGGATATAAACCCGCTTTGGCCGCCGGCCCTTTTAAACAACCCGATACCAAAAAACTGTTTTTCAGCTGCTGCCGCTCCAGCATCTGTTCAAAAGCGCGCGCGGCCATTTCTTCGGGCATAGCGTAATAATATTGTTGCTGCATCTGGTCATAACGGCGGCAATGGCGGAAAAACTCACTTTCATCAAGGCCGGTTTCATCCAGATACAACAACTGAAATGCCCTGGCTAAATAGTCATTCAGCCAGTGCGGCACATAACTGTCGTGCTTTAACCACAAGGCGCTAGCAAAACTCTGCGCTTTGGCATCAGCAAACATTTTCCCGGCAATATAATGGTCAAAAGCGTGAAACCACTCATGCGCCAGACTGCCACCACCGGCATTTTTCGCCAGCGCCAGAATACGGCCCTGCGGCTGATAATAAGCACAGCTGCCCGGCCGGCCGCCAATACCAAAAGTGAGCGACAGACTTTCATTGATCGAAATCACCTGAGCTGGCACCGCCAGTAACAATTGCAGATCACAAAGGGCATCAAAAAACAGATTGGCGGCAATTTGCTGCTCAGCTGCCGTGACCCAACGGCCAATACGGATACTCTGAAAACCAAAAATTTTTACTATATCGCCAAAGCTGACGTCTGCCCCACTGCGATGAGGTGGGCCATTACGAAAATAGGGCCGCGACAGCCTGCTGTGCCCTGCACTCTGTTCTGTCCTTGTAATTGCAAAACTTTTGCCGCTCATCACAGCATCAGTTAAGGCAATTTCAACTGACGGCCACCATCAAGCGCCAGCACCCGGCCGGTAATGTAACGGCTTTGCAGCAGATACTGAATGGTTGCCAACACTTCGCCTGCGCCTGGTTCAATGCCCAGCAGCGATTTTGCCAGCGCTTTTTGTTTGTACTCGTCATCATCGCCCTGATTAAACATCAACAGCGCCGGTGCTATGGCATTGACTTTAATGTGAGGAGCCAGCAAGCGTGCCTCTGAGAACGTCAGATTCTCGAGCGCTGCTTTGGAAGCGGCATAAGCCTGATGTTTTTCGCTGCCAACAGTGGCAACAAAATCACTGATCTGAATAATATCGGCGGCGCCTCCGCCTGTGCACTGTGCTTGTAATAACGGCAATAAGGCCCGGTTCAGTAAATAAGGCGCTCTGGCATGAATGGCCATCATGGCATCAAACACCTGCGCGTCCTGCAGCAGTTGCTGGCTCAGGTTATCAGGCTGTAACGGCAGATCTTTATTCCAGTCAGACGCATTGTGGATAATGGCGCGAAGCCTCGGCGTATGTTGCCGGACTGCAGTCACCAGCTGATACAGGCTTTCCAGCTGGGTTAAATCTGCCTGCAGACAAATCACACCGGCTTGTTCCAGTGCATCAATACTTGAGTGTCTGGTGCGGTAGCTGATGATCAGCTGATAACCTTGCTGCTGCAATTGTTCAGTACAATACAGGCCAACACGCTGGGCGCCGCCTGTCAAAAAAATCACTTCTTTCATCCGGTACTCCGAAAGCTTGTTGCTGTGGTTATTGTGCCATAAGCGGGCGGCAAACTGCTTTAGCCTTTGTATTGGCTGGGGCAATAAGCGCGGTGAATGTCCGGATGGCGTAGCTGAAGATGTTTGGTCAGCCTGCCCTGCACCCGCGCGCGCCAGCGTTTAAAAGCGCTTTTACTAAGAGCGTGGCGCATCAGTAGCCGAAGCCTGGGTTCATTCAGGCCATACAGCGCCTCTATGGCTTCAAATGGGGTGCGATCTTCCCAGGCCATTTCAATAATACGGCTCAGATCTGCGGCGGAAAAATCTTCAGGGCGGCACATCTGCCTGGTTTCTGTTGCAAGGTTCATCTACGGGGAAAGGTTCGTTGCTGGTGGAACAGATAACAATTACGGTTTGGTGGCAACAGAGGATCAGTAAGGGACAAATAACAGAACAGGACTTAGTTTGAGCCAGAGAACAGCTGCCTGTACAGCTGCTCTCTGATTCAGTGTTGATGTGCAGCTTTTAGCCTGGCATTTTTGCCCAGGCAGCACACCAGCCGTTGTTATTGACCAGTTTACCCGGGAATATATTACATGGCCGCCATTCTGCTTTGGCATCGCCTTTGATTTGCATGCAGTTGCCGCAAGTTGAACCTTCTACTGTAGATTTATGCACATATTTCATTGCCACTGCCAGCGGGTCATCCAGCTTCACCTGCTCTTCAGCAAATACCCGCAGGCTGGTGCCGCCCATAGTGACGCCAATCAGGGTGGCGGTAGAAAGTTTCAGAAAATTGCGACGGTCGAGTTGACTCATGGTGTTGCTCCTGTTGTTTTTGATCTTGCCAGCAGTTCTACGTCTGCCGCTTCAGTATGGATGATTATCCACAGTTCGAAAGCGGAAGTTTTTGATCCGGCGCATAAAAACCCAGCCAGCGCGGTAAAAAATCAGATAAACACCAGCAACAACAGCTGCAGGCAAGCACTGTTTCCTCTGTTCAAAGCACCAGTACGGCATAACACCCGGTAGCAGTTGTGTTGTGCGGCTTTATCGGCGGTTTTTACCCGGCAACAACAGCACAAGACTTAACAATAACAACAGCGGCACCAGCACCAGCTGATTAAACACATCAGCCTCCATCCTAAGATTTAACCAGAGCACGGCGCTCCACTGCAGCAGCAGCGCCAGTCCATGCCAGAATGTCAGTTTCATACCAAACTCCTTATTGCTGCATTTATCGCCAGCTACTTTACAAGCAACAGATTAGCGCCTACAGTGGCATTAATGACATTAAAAAGGCGAATAAAGACAAAATGCAACAGGTGGTGATTCTGATCTATCCAGGGGTGTGTCTGGGCCAGGTTTGTGGTATGCAGGACTATTTCCGCTTTTGTAACGATCTGGCAAAACACCAGAACCCGGACGCCGCCGCCTTGTATCAGGTGCAACTGATGCACATCGCCGGTGTTACTGAGTACCGCGATGGAATGCTGAGTCTGCATTGCCAACCCTTGTCGCTGGATGACGCTGATCTGGTGCTGATCCCCGGCAGTTATGCCCATAGCGCCGAGGCCTTACAAGGCATCGCCGAACTCTTTGCCCAACAAAAAGCCATGCTGCAGGCTGCCCACCACAGGGCCGTGCCTATTGCCGCCAGCTGTAATGGCAGCTTTGCACTGGCCGCCACAGGGTTGCTCAATGACAAAAGCGCCACCACCTGCTGGTTTCTGGCCGATTTTTTCCGGGAGCTGTACCCTGAAGTGACCTTGACTGTGGATGCCAAAATTCAGCAAGCAGATGGCCTTTATACCGCTGGTGCCACCAGCGCTTATCTTGAATTGTGTTTGTACCTGACCCAAATTCAGCAAGGTGCCCGTTTTAGTCAGCAAATGGCGAAAATTATGCTGACCGATCCACAATGTGCATCCCAGGCTCCTTATTTAACGCTACAACAATTGCTGCCGCATCAGGACGATAAAATTGCTCAGGTGCAACAATATCTGCGTCGTCATCTTGCTGAAAATATTGAGCTTGCTGCCCTGGCCGATCATTTTGCGATGACGCCCAGAACTTTATTAAGACGCTTTAAACAAAGCACCGGTGACACCCCTATGGCTTATTTACAAAAATTGCGTATTGAAAAAGCCAAATTGCTGCTTGAAAGCAGTTTATTGCCGGTGGAGCAGCTACTGCCCGTGGTGGGATATGAAGATGTGTCGTCGTTTCGCAAATTATTTCAGCAATACACCAGCCTGACGCCTAAAGCGTATCGCGAGCGTTTTTATCTGGCAGAAAAACACTGACAGACTCAGTGTTCGCTGAAGGCAAAACCATTACGGCCATTGGCTTTGGCCTGATACAGGGCATTGTCAGCGCGGCGCAGCATGCTGTCATAGTCGGCTTTGCTGGCTTCATCCACACAACAAATGCCGATACTGATACTGACATGATCAGTGGCCTGATTAAACTGATGCGGCAACGCCGCCTGGCGGAACAACAACAGCAGCTGACTGGCGATAGCGCTGGCTCCCGCCGCATTGGTATCTGGCAAAATGGCAATAAATTCTTCACCACCGTAGCGGGCCACCAAGTCGCTGCCGCGGTTAATACCCTGCTGTAATAAAGCAGCAACCCGCACCAGCGTATCATCGCCGGCCTGATGACCATAGTGGTCGTTGTAGGCTTTAAAACAATCCACATCAATCATCAGCAAGGTCAGTGGCCACTGCTGACGCTGTGCCTGCACCAGTGCCTGATGGAACTGCTGCTCAAAGGCCCGGCGGTTGGCAAGGCCGGTTAAACTGTCGGTATAAGACAGCTGCTGTAATTCCTGCTGCTGCGCGGCAACTGTACTGGCAAAATAAGCAAAAGAACGGGCAATAGCAGCAATTTCATCATGACCTTCAATCTGATGAGCGGCGGCTTTCCCCTGCACCTGCAACAATACGTTGTGATTAAGCTGCTCCAGCCGTCGCACCACGCGCCGATGGATCAGCGCAATGGCCACCAGTAAAAACACAATGACCAATAAAGCGCCGGACAAAATCTGTCTGTTGTCTTGCTGTAACTGCTGCTGAATTTGCGCAGCGTCAGCAAGTACAGTGCCACTGATGTCATAAGCACTGTTTTCGGCAAGGCGGGCGTAGTCCAGTACCAGATTACGCACAAAATTGCCACGCCCTGTGGCACGGCCACCAATAGCAAGCTGTTGCTCGCGCAGTGGCAACAAACCTTCACTTTCCAGCAATAAAGAACGCAACTGCAGATCGGACTGTTCCGCCAACTCCAGTTGATTAGCTGGTAAGACGGCTCTGGCCTGACGCAGTCGTAACATTTGTTGCTCAATTTGTTGCTTTAGCTGACGCAGCTGCATCACACGGTTTGAATCACTGGCCTTGCCCGACAAAGTAACCACAGCGGCAAACTCCAGCAACCACTGGCTATGGCGCTCTTCGTCGGCCAGCGCCAGTTTGCTGGTATACAGCTGCACCTGTTCATACAACTGATAAATCTGCTGCTGGCTACTCTGTACTTTACTCTGTAACTCCAGCCGCTCCGACATCAGCTGATTCAGGTTGTCGATTTCTTCGGTCAGCGCCACCAGCTGGGCATTCTGATAAAAACCGGTTTGCCATTCTTTGGTCAGGCTTTGCAGCCCCTGTAGGTTCAGCTGAATGTCCTGATACAGATTATGCCGCACCGCCTGACTGGGCGAGCGGCTTAAGGCTTCGGTTAAGTAAAGTAACTGATTGATCTGGCTATAAACCTTGCTCGATTGCACCACAGCGGGAATGGCTGAACCCGTAATGTTCTGCAACAAGTTCTGAAAACTGCCGAGTCGGTTTTGCACCAGCACCGCCATGGCAATAAACAGCAGCAACACCAGAAGCGAGGTTAAACTCAGCATCATGGTGATGGAATAACGGCGGCGAACCGGCGTTGGCTTCAGACTGTTCATGGCATCGTCCGCCCTACATCGACCAGCCGACCTTCAATCACCGGCGCTACCTGCTGCTGTTGTTTGATGTAATCCACCACCACTTCGGCCACCAGTTTGTTCATCTGATTCGGATAATTCTGTTGTGGCAACTCGGTCAGCATTTTGTAACCGTCACCACCACCTGCCATATAATCAAAAGTCGCCAATGAGTATTTTTTATTTAAATCCAGTGTTTTGCCTTGTAAGGTCACCTCCAGCACCCGCTCGCCCACCGGCTTGCGGCTGTCGTAGCGCACCTGCATGCCGGACACATGGGCAAAACGGCCACGCAATAATTCCAGTTCGCTAAAAGAGTTTTCCAGCGCCGCCAGCAACTGCTGACCGCTGATTTGCAATAACACCACCTGATTGCGGTACGGCAGCTCCATGGCGATATCTTTGCGGGTGAGAGTGGCCCCCGCTTTATACTGTTTTTCGCCCCTGATATTGCCGGAATTTAACATGGCAATGTCGGCACCGGCATGCAGCCGCACGGCATCGGCTATCAGATTGCCAAAGGCATTTTCTTCACTGCGCACCGCGCGTCTGCTGGTGTCGAGCGCAACCTGGGTCAGGCCAATTTTTTCACCAAGCAGCTGCTCCAGTCTGGCGCTGTGATTTTTCACCACACTCAGCACCTTAGGTTCAGGTGCAAAATTTTTCAGCAGCACAATATTGGGTTGAACCTGCAAAGTGGCAGGATCCGACTTTTGCCAGCTTAAATCCAGCACCGCCACTTCCGACGATGCCATCAGATTGATGTGGCGTGGCGAAGATGGTGCTTTTACATTAGAGGTCAGGCGGAATAACTCGTTTTTACGTAACGCCAGATCAATCAGCTGTTGTGACAATAAAGACTCGATAAAATCAAAATTGGCGCTGTATAGCAGCACTATCAGCTCTGCACCGGCCTGACGTAACAATATCGACTGCTCGCGCACTGCTGTTTTGGCATCAAAAATCATCACCCTTTTCAGCGGATATTGTTCCTGCGCCGCTGGTGATAACACCGCAATGACACCAATTTTGATATCGCCCTGCTGCACCAGCACGCCGCTTTCCAGTCCATCGAGATTGGCGCCAGTGATAGGGTCATATAAGTTACTGGCGACCAGTGGGAATGAAGCTTCATAACTGCGCTGCGACAATTCATCTTCGTAAAAACTAAATTCCCTTTTCGCCACCCCCATAGCATCGGGTTCCAGTAAATTCAGCAAGTCAATAATATGAGCGCCCCGGTCGAAGGACGACAATGTGCTGGGGCCTAAACTGTCGCCGCCAAACAGAAAAAACAGCGGCACCGGCTCACGCCGGTATTGTTTGAGTAAAGTAGCTAACTCGGCATAATCGCCATGTTCGGTTTCAGCAATACGGGGAATTTCGGAAGTAAACACCAGCCGCGCCTGACGCTGTTCACTGCTATTGGTGTCGTTGCCATGGCCTGCCAAAACGGACCCGAGCGGCAGGTAACAGCACAACAGCAACAGTTTAAGCCAGCAGGAGTTGTTGCCAGATTTGCGCTTTTTTGATTTCACTTTATATCGACCTCTGCCACTGCCGTTTTGGCCACTGCCGGAAGGATGCAATAGCGCCGCGGGCGCTGCTTTAGTATGCCGACAATGCGCCGGCCATGGCAAAAGGTTTTCTGCCCTTTACGACCAAAGTTGCAGTAAAACCGTAACTTAACTTCAGT
>FWPV01003335.1_pt1 | contig 35992 bp, 32 predicted proteins | sample 2228371 | NCBI WGS metagenome assembly FWPV01 (sample SAMEA103939776, study PRJEB20133) | metagenome | reverse complement strand
TGGCTCTGGGCGTGTCGCCAGACCACGTGAACAGCCATCACCACATCCACCTGCACCCGGCCGTGCTGGACATCGTGCTGGAGGAGGCCGTGGCGCATGGTTTCCCGGCCGTGCGCTGGCCGGCCGAGCCGTGGTGGGGGCCAGGAAGCGCAAAGCGCGCGCCAGAGGTCTGGGCCTTGCGCCTGCTGGCCGCGTGGGGCCGGGATCGGCTGGCGCGCAGCGGCCTGTGGACCAGCGAGGGCTTTCGCGGCCTGCGGCTCATGGGCCGTCACCTCACGCCAGACGCCCTCATCGCCCTCGTGCGGTCGCTGCCGCCGGGCGTCACGGAACTCATGTGCCACCCGGCCCGGCCGGAGCCGGACGAGGAATTGGCCCGGTTCACCTCCTACACCGCAGACCGGGCCAGCGAATTCGCCGCCCTCACCGATCCCCGCGTGCGCGCCACTGTCGAGGAGTGCGGCATTATGCTGACGACGTACCGACTTGAGGCAACGAACTGAGCCGGGTTGGGCTTGACTTCTCAATTCTCTGAGGGTACAATAACGGCGAGGCAACCAGATGCTCATTGAAGAATTCGAATGGGATGATGCCAACGTAGACCATATTGCTGAACACGGTGTCGAGCCTGAAGAAGCAGAGGAAGTATTTGCGGACCATCCCATCATCCGGCGCAGCCGAGATGGGCGGTTCATCGCCTGGGGGCAAACCTGGGCCGGGCGGTACTTGATGGTCGTTTTCGATTGTAAGCCGGGCCATGTGGTTCGCGTGGTGACAGCCAGGCCTATGACACAGAGAGAAGTCCATCAGCTTCGTCGGAGGAGAAAATGAGCACGATCTTGAGGCGCGTCTCGTCCGTAGATGAAATCCCGACCGGGATGACCGACGCGGAGGCCGCAGAGTTCTATGGCAGCCACGATTTGTCGGAGGTATGGGATCAACTGGAGCCGGTGGACGAAGCGGTCTCACTGGCCGAATCCCTGCGCCAGCGGATGGTGGGCGTACGGCTGGCACCTCGACATTTGACGCTGGTCAAGAAAGTGGCCGAACAGGAGCACGTACCCTATCGCACGCTGATGGCCGAATGGATCGCGGAAAAGGCCGAAAGCGAGGCGGAGAGACGCGGGTTGCTTGTTTCGGCATAGGCTACCCGGATGAGCGAATAACAGCCCCGATCCTGGAAACACTCGAGATCGGGGCCGTTCTTTGGCTCCGCTGGGCGAGTGACGTTCGACGTTTGCCGTATGACGATATGAGCAACTTTTTCGCGCGCGTCTACCAGGTGGTGCGATGGGTCCCGCCGGGCCGGGTCGTCTCCTACGGCCAGGTGGCGGCCATGCTCGGCGCGCCCCACGCGGCCCGCACCGTGGGCTGGGCGCTCCATGCCCTGCCGGCCGATTCCGACGTGCCGTGGCACCGGGTCATCAACGCCCACGGCCGTATCAGCACGTCCTGCCGGGAGCACGACGCCAGCGTGCAGCAGCGACTCCTGGAAGACGAAGGCGTGGTCTTCGACGAGCGGGGGTACGTGGACATGAGGCGGTTCCGGTGGGAGGGGTTGACGCCCTGGGAGGTGGATGATCTGGTGGGGGCGACGCATTCCCGTGATTAGGAGGGTGGGCTGAGGTCGTACATCCGCACGACGGTTGCCGTGATCCGGACGTCGCCCACGGAATGCGCCGCCCCTACGCCACACGCCCACCCGACCCCGCTGAAAGGGACCCGGTGGGCGTGTTAGCATTTATCTATGTCAGTTCAAGCGGGCAGCGCCGGAGTGTTACGCGCAACGAGACGGCGTGTTAATTCGATCACACGCCGTGTCAATCCGATCACACGGCGTGTGATGCGCGACAAAACGGCGTGTTAATCCAATAACACGCCGTGTCATTGGCCGGGCCGCGCGTTGGTGGACCGTGCCCACTCTACGCGCTGGGAGACCCGTGGGGTCTGGACTCCCTTCGGTCGCGACCACATGGCATGGCAAAGCCCCCGCCCTGTCCGGGTGGGTGGCATCGGGTTGCGGCGTGCTGGTGGGCACCCAGTCAGGCCGGGGCCTGGCAGACCACCCTACCCGACTATACGGCAGACGGGCCTACCGTACAAGTGTCGCCTAGATGGCTGCCACCTGTGCCAAGCATACAGAACCAAAAACTTGTCGGTGAACCGCCGGAGATGCAGACGTTTTGAGGTCCGCCCCCGGGCGCGGGACCAGCAACACAAAGATAGGAGTTCGGGGATGGAGTGCCACCGTTCTGACACCAACCGGAAGGACCTCCCGGCGTTTCCCCGTTGTAGCACCCCAGCGGCTCCTGGCCGGCGGCGCGCGCCGCCGCGCCCAAATCCATCACTATCGGTTTCTCGTAGCGCATGGGTCACCTCCTGTGGTTTGATGAGTGGGGCCGCGCCCGATGGGGCAGCCCGGTCCCAGCATCCGGGGCCACGCATAGTATAGCAGGGGGGGGGGGCAGTTGTCAATACCCGGCCGGGCGGTTCTGGCAAGAACGGCAGTCCTGTGTTACAATAGCGTCGGAGGGGGAAGCGACGCCTGCCGTCTGAGGACTGGCGACTGAGGACTGAGAACTGGCGACTGGCGACTGAGGACTGGCGACTATGGACTTGGCAAGCATCCCGGCCCTGCTCATCGCCATCATGGCGCTGTGGCTGGGGTCCTATGTGGTGAACCGCAACCCGCGCAGCCGGGCCGCCCAGGTCTTTGGCCTGCTGGCGCTCGAGTTCGTCATCCTCTACCTGGCGGAGCTGGCCCCGGCCTTTACCCAGGACGCGGCCATCCTCTACGTGACCCGCCGCATGGCCCTGGCCGTGGGCAACCTGGCCCCGCCCACCGGCCTGCACCTGGCCCTGGCGATGACCACGCCGCCCCGGCCTCTGCAACGTTGGGCCATCACCCTGATGATCAGCTATCTCATCGGGGCGTTCTGGGCCACGTACTATCTCATCCTGCCGCCGGAAGGTTTCACGGCCACCTTCCCGGCCCTGGCTGGCCTCATCAATGAGCCATTGTTGGTCATCGTCCTGCGCAACACCTTCTTCACCCTGAACCTGGGCGCGGGGACCATCCACCTGTTGCGCAGCTACAAGGAGGCCGCCTCGCCGCTGCTCCGCCGTCGTCTGCTGCTGTTCATGCTCTGTTTCCCGGTGGCGGCCCTGGCGATGACCCTGGGCTTCATCAGCTTCGTCGCGCCGCTCTCCCGCGTCTGGGGCGACATCGCCATCCTGTTCGCGGCGGCATTGGTGGCCTACGCGGTGGTACAACATGGTGCGCTGCTCCCGGAGCGCGCCCTCGCCCGCAACTTTTTCTACACCGTCTTTTCCGGCGGCCTGGTGGTCGCCTACGTGCTGCTCATCCTCTTCATCGAGCAATATCTCACGCCCACCCTCTCGTTCCAGGCCCCCTTTGTCACGGTGCTCATCATCGTCTTCCTGGTGGCGATCTTCCAGCCGGTGCGCGACTGGCTCCAGATGCAGGCCGAGCGGCTATTCTTCCGCCAGGACGTGCAGCGCGAGGACCTGCTGCGCAGCCTGAGCCAGGACCTGGTGGAGACGGCCGATCTGGGGGAGTGGCTGGAACGGTCGCTATCGGCGGTGGGGGATCGGTTGCACCTGCGCTGGGGGCTGATCGCCACCCGGTCGAACGACGAGGGGCCGTTCCGGGTGCGGGCAACCTATGGCCCGGCCGGGGTCTCGGCGGGCGGAGAGCTGGCATCTGCGTTGGCCCTGGCTGACGAGCCATTCTTTGCGGCCGGCGACGACGCGCCGGTCAGTCCATCGCCGGCCCCGCTGGCTGCTCGCATCCCGCTGACGGTGGGCGATCCGGCGCGTCAGGTGGGCGCGCTGCTCCTGGGTCACAAGCTCTCCGGCGAGCCGTTCAGCCCCGGCGAGCAGGCCATGCTCCTGACCCTGGCGAGCCAGCTCACCCTGGCCGTGGAGAATGCGCGTTTGCAGGAGCACGTGGTGCGGATGCTGGAGGAGGCGCGCGCCAGAGGACAGGAATTGCGCCAGCGCGACCAGGCGTTGCAGGCCGGCCTGGACGTGATCTTGAGCGCGACGTCTGCCCCCTCCGCCGAAGAGGGCGCACGACCTCTGCGCATCTGTTGCCTGGGGCCACTGGAGGTCTATCGCAACGGCGAACGGATCACCCAATGGGGTGGCGAGAAGGCCGGCGGCCGCCAGGCGGAGGCCATCTTTGCCTTCCTGGTGGCTCGTCACCGGCAGGGAGTGACGAAAGATGAGCTGCTGGATCTGTTGTGGCCGGAGCTGGACCTGGCGAGCGCGGAGAACAACCTGCACCGCACGCTCCATGCCCTGCGCCGGGCGTTGGAACCCAACCTGGGACCACGTCAGCCCTCCAGCTATGTGATCTATCGGCGGAACCGCTATTGGTTGAACCCGGCCGTGCCGGTCTGGATTGATGCCGAAGAGTTCACAGGGGCCTTTGCCCGGGCGCGGCGGCTGGAGAACCGGGGCCTGGGGGACGAGGCCCTGATCCAGTACCGGCGGGCGGAGGCACTATATCGGGGCGAATACATGCAAGACGCACCATTCCTGGCGGACAGCCTGCATGTGGAAGCGACCCGCGCGCACCTGCGCGAAACCTGCGCGGCCCTGATGCTGCGTCTGGGTCGCTACCATGAGGAGGGGGGGCAATTCGCGGAAGCGCTGGAGTATTACCAACGTGGCCTGGCGCAAGACCCGGATCACGAGGGGCTGCGCGAGGCTGTGGAACAGTTGGAAGAGCGAATGCAGCCCGTAGCAGGCATAGATTGACGTGGGCCGGGCGCGATGGCTGCCCCCAGGACCGGCTCTATATTGCCAAGATCGGCAAGATGTGGTAAGATGGAGGCGGTGAGACCTCGGGCGGGGTCTGGGCGTGTCTTGCTGTTCACATGACAGAGAGCGACAATAAACGGAAGAAAGGAGCACACAAACCATGGACCATATGAAGGTGTTGAAGCGAGCCTGGAACATAGTCTGGAACTACCGGGTGTTGTGGATCTTGGGCTTTATTCTCTCACTGGTCGCCAGTGAGGGGAGCAGCGGCGGATTTCGATCCTCGTTTCAGTCTTCGGGTGGTGGTTTCCCCCCTGGCGGCGGTCGCGCGGTCACGCCCCAGATCCCTCCCGAGGTCGTGGGCATGGTGGCGATCATCGTCATCGCGTTGCTATGCGTGGGTCTCATCGTGGCTATTGTGTTCACCGTGCTGCGCTACGTGATGGAGACGGCGCTGATCCGCCTGGTGGAAGATCACGAAAAGACCGGCGAGAAGCGGGGTTTCCGCCAGGGTTTTCGCATGGGCTGGTCGCGAACGGCGTTTCGGCTGTTCTTGATCGATCTGCTGGTCAACCTGCCGGTGGCTGTGGTGTTCTTCTTGCTGTTCCTGTTAGCGGTCATCCCCCTGCTGTCCTGGCTCGTAGATAACGACGCCATTCGTCTCGTCGGCACGGGGATCACGGCCTGCTTGTTTTTCCTGGTCGTCTTGTTGGGCTTCGCCGTCGGCGTAATCCTGTCTGTGCTGCGGGGCTTTTTCTGGCGAGCATGTGCGCTGGAGGATTTGGGAGTGGTGGATTCGCTCCGCCGGGGCTATGCCGTCGTGCGGCAACGCCTGCCGGACGTGCTGATCATGTGGTTGATCACCGTCGGCCTGGCGCTTCTATGGTCGCTGGTGATGATCCCCGTCGCGTTGCTGCTGGTCATCCTGGGCGGGATCATCGCGGCTATCCCGGCGCTCATAGTCGGTGGGCTGGCGAGCCTGGTCGCGGGGGGTGAGGAGGCAGTACCGTGGATCCTGGCAGCCGCAGTTGGCCTCCCCATCTTTATCCTGTTGCTGGTGATCCCCCTGGCGTTCCTGGATGGGCTGATGAAGTTGTTCCAGTCTACCACATGGACGCTGACCTACCGGGAGCTGTTGGCTCTGGAGGGCCAGGAACCCGACTAATAGCCCCAAGGTGGCTGTCTCGGGTCTGGGGTGACTTGGCCCTGCTATGAGTATGCTTCCCCGGTTGCCCCGGCGGTTTCGAATCGCCGGGGCAATGCGTTTGGCCCCCACGTCGGCAGAAGATGGGGCGGCCCTGACCTTTGACATTATGGCTTCTCTGTGGTAAGATAGACTCGTGGCTGGTGAGCCACTTACCATAAGTATGCTGGTGGGAGCCTGTCCTCATGCAACGGATCGCAGATTTCCTGGCCTATCTCTCGTCCGAAAAAGGGGTCTCCTCCCACACCATCAAGGCCTATCAGAGCGATCTAAGCCAGTTGGCAGCATTCCTGACCGGCAAATATCACGTGGAAACCCGGCCCGGCGTCATCAACTGGTCCGCGGTCCGCAAAGCGCAGCTCGTGGATTATGCCCTCTATCTCCGCGAGCGCGAGTACACGACCAGCACGGTCGCACGCAAGATCGCGGCCGTGCGCTCGTTCTTTCACTTCCTGGCTGCGGAGGGCGTCTGCCGCAAGGACCCCTCGCTCAGCCTGGATACGCCGCGCGTGGCGCGTCGCCTGCCCCGGGTGCTGTCGGTAGAACAGGCCGCGCAGCTCCTGGCCCAGCCCACCCTCATGCCGCCCGCTGAAGCGCTGCGTGACGCGCTCATGTTCCACCTGGTCTTTGACGGCGACCTTCGCGTGGCCGAAGTGATCGCCCTGGACCTGGGAGACGTGGACCTGGCCACCGCCTGCCTCCGCTACCGGGTGCCCGGCGGGTCGGCCCGATCTGGTTCAGGTGACCCGGCCGGGAACGTGGTGGGGCTGGGACGCACCGTGTTTCTGGGAGAACGGACCGCGGCCGCTTTGCAAGAGTACGTGCAGACGGCGCGCCCGGCATTGGTGAGTGACGAGGGGGCGGACGAACCGGCCCTGTTCATCAACGAACGCGGTCATCGTTTCACCGAGGCCGGCTTCTGGATGCTGGTCAGCAAGCACGCCGAAGCCAAACGGGATCGGGCGATCCTGGAGTTGTTGTACGCCACCGGGATGCGGGCTTCGGAACTGGTCGCCTTGAACGAGCAAGACGTGAATCTGGCTGTCGGCTACGTGCGCTGCCTGGGCAAGGGGCAGAAGGAGCGGATCATCCCCATTCACCAGGAGGCCATCGAGGCGCTGACGGTGTACGTGAACGAGGGCCGGCCCCAACTGCTGAACGCGGAAGGGGCCGATGCCGGCGAGCCCTCGCGCGATGAGCGGGCACTGTTCCTCAACAATCGGGGCGGACGGCTCACGCGCCAGGGCCTGTGGCTGATCATCAAACGCCACGCCCGCAGCCTGGGCCTGGAAGATCAGATCACGCCGCACACGCTGCGTCACACCTTTGCCACCCACATGCTCAATAACAAGGCGGAGCTGCGGGCCGTGCAAAAACTCCTGGGACATGCCAGTATCACGACCACACAGATCTACACGCATCTCAGCCGGGAACACATCCACAAGATATACGATGAAAGCCATCCACGGGCAAGGGTTGTGGACAAGTAGCATACGAGGAGGAGGACATGGGCTACATAGAAAGCCTCTTGGGGCAAAACGAGGAGATCGTCTTCAGTACCCGGCAACACTGGCTGGTGTTGGCCGCGCAAGTGATCTGGAATCTGGTGCTGTTCAGCGTCTTGGAGATCGGCGGGTTGGCGATCATCGGCCTGTCATTGGTCGCGATCCCGGTGGCCCAGGTGGTGGGCTTTGCCATGCTGGTCGTTGGCGTGGTCCCGCTCATCAAGATCATCCTGAACTTCCTGGCCGGCGATCCCTGGGGCCGAATGCTCAGGAAAAGCCTGGCCGACATCCTGATCTTGCTGTTTCTGGTGATCGGCGGCTTGGTAGTCATGCTGACTCCCCCGCCGCTCTCGGCGGTCTGGGGCCTGATCTTGATGCTGGTGGGCCTGTATCCCGGCTTTTGGCTGTTCTGGGGGTTTCTGGTGTGGAACAATCGCCGCTACCTCGTCACCACCCACCGGGTCATTCATGTGGAGGGCATTTTCAACAAGAACGTCCTGGACTCCTCGCTGGAGAAGGTCAACGACATCAGCATGACCCAATCGGTGATGGGCCGGCTGTTGGGCTACGGCGACCTGGTGATCCTCACGGCCAGCGAGCTGGGCAAGAACCCGCTTCGGCGATTGGCCCGGCCGGTGGCCTTCAAGACCCAGATCCTGGACCAGAAGGAAAAGTTGGGCGAACTGGACCGGTTTGAGGCGCGCATGGCGCGGGCGCCCCGGCCAGAGCCGGCGGCCGCCGTGCCGCCATCGCCGCCAGAGCAGCCCAGCGTGCCGGACCTCATCGCAGAACTGGCCGAACTGCGCGACAAGGGGATCATTACCCCGGAGGAGTTTGAGGCCAAGAAGGCCGAGCTGTTGGCGCGCCTGTGAGCGACATGACGAGGTTGACTTGGCATCTCAGGCCGGGAGGAGCCGCGATGACCCTGACCACTCGCCAATATCTGGACGAAGCTGTCGCCGCCATCCGGCAGCGCACGGCACAACAGCCCACGGTGGGGCTGATCCTGGGCTCCGGCCTGGGCGATCTGGCGGACGCCCTGAGTCAGCCGATCACGATCCCATACAGCGACATCCCGCACTATCCCATCGCGACGGCGGAAGGCCACGCGGGCGAGCTGGTGATCGGGCAATTAGAGGGCCTCACGGTGATGACCATGCGCGGCCGCCTGCACTTTTACGAGGGCTATGCCATGTCCGCCACCACCTTTCCCGTGCGGGTCATGCGTGCGATGGGCGTCCATATGCTCATCGTGACCAATGCGGCCGGCGGGCTGAACGCCGCCTGGCGGGCCGGCGATCTGATGCTCATCACGGATCACATCAATCTGCCGGGGATGGCCGGCCACAGCCCCCTCATCGGCCCCAACGACGAGGCTCTCGGCCCCCGGTTCCTGGACATGCGCGGCGCGTATGATGCGGAGTTGCGCGCCATCGCCCATCGGGTGGCCCGGGAGTTGGGGCTGACATTGCGCGAGGGCGTGTACGTGATGAACGCCGGTCCCTGTTTCGAGACCCCGGCGGAGATCGCCTTCCTCATCGGCATGGGGGCCAGCGCCGTGGGGATGTCCACCGTGCCGGAGGTCATCGTGGCCCGCCACGGCGGGATGCGGGTGCTGGGCATCTCCTGCATCACCAACATCGCCGTCGGCGCGGAAAAGGCCGACCACGAAGAAGTGCTGGCGACGGCGGCGGCCGTCAAGCCCCGGTTCCAGGCCCTGATCCGGGGCATCCTGCGGGAGTTGGCGTAAATCGTACTGCGTATTGCGTATTTCGTATCTCGTGTTCGTTGATCACGCAATACGCAATATACATTGGAGGTGCAAATGGCTTTACTGCTTACCCGTGCGGATATTCAATCATTCCTGACCATGAAGGACGCGATGGAAGCGGTGGAGGAGGCGTTTCGCCAACTGGCGTTGGGCACGGTGGACATGCCGCAGCGGCCGGTCATCCGCGTGCCGGCGCACCACGGCACGGTGCTGTTCATGCCGGCCCTCATCGGGGGGATGGGGGCGTTGGGCATGAAGGTGGTCTCGGTCTACCCGGACAACCCGGCCAGGCACAACAAGCCCACGGTGCTGGGCACGATCCTGCTCAACGACCCGGCCACCGGCGAGGTGATCGCCATCATGGATGGCGGGTTCATCACCGCCATGCGCACCGGGGCCGTCAGCGGCGTGGCGACCAAATACATGGCCCGGCCCGACGCGCGGGTGGCCGGCATCTTTGGGGCCGGCGTCCAGGCCCGCACCCAGCTCATGGCCCTGGCCGAGGCGCGGCCGCTGGAACGCGCCGTGGTGTACGACGTGATGCCAGAGGCGCGCACGCGGTTCGCCACCGAGATGAGCGCGCAACTGGGCTTGCCGGTGGCGCCAGTGGATGACCCCCGGGCGGCCGTGGAGGGCTGTGACATCATCGCCACGGCCACCAGCGCCGCCACGCCGATCTTGGACGGGAACTGGGTGGCGCCCGGCACCCACATCAACGGCATCGGCTCCCACGCGCCGCACATGCGCGAGCTGGACACGACCATCATCCGGCGCTCCCGGGTCATCGTGGACCTGCGCAGCGCGGCCCTGGCCGAGGCCGGCGACCTGATCATCCCCATTCAGGAGGGGGCCATCACCGCCGACCACATCGCCGGGGAACTGGGCGAGGTCATCGTCGGCCAGGTCCCCGGCCGCACCCAGCCGGACGAGATCACCCTGTTCAAGAGCGAGGGCCTGGCGATCCAGGACGTATCCGTGGCGACCCGGGTCTACCAGATCGCCCAAGAGCGCGGCATCGGCCAGAACGTCACCATCTGATTTTCGATTGCGGATTGCGGATTGCGGATTGCGGAGTATTGATCCCGCAATCCGCAATCCAAAATCGGCCTTGACACGCGCGCCCGGATAGGGTACTATTAGGCCATGCTGGGGGATCGTCTAGCGGTAGGACACGGGATTTTGGATCCCGGCGCCGAGGTTCGAATCCTCGTCCCCCAGCCAGGGCGCGTCGGGCAGAGGCTTGCCCTCTACGGAAAGACTCTCTTGAATCTCGGGCACGCGGCGGTGGTACAGTACAGCGCGCGTGCCTTTTCGTATCGGAGGGACTATGCGTTTGGCCGCTGTGATCCTGGCCGCCGGCCAGGGCGTGCGTATGAAAAGCAAGCTGCCGAAGGTGCTGCACCCGGTAGCGGGCCGGCCGATGATCGCCCGCGTGCTGGAGACGGCCCGCCAGATCGGGGCCGACCAGCTCGTGGTCGTGCTGGGCTACCACGCCGATGCCGTGCGCGCGGCCATTGGCACCGGGGTCACGTGTGTGGTGCAGGAGCCGCAACTGGGCACCGGCCACGCCGTGCTCCAGGCCCGGCCGGCACTGGTCGGGCAGAGCGACACCGTGCTGGTCCTCTATGGCGACATGCCCCTGCTGCGCGCCGAGACCCTGCGCCGTCTGGTGGAGCGTCACCACGAGGGCGGGGCCGCCATCACCCTGCTCACCGTGGTCTCGGAAGACCCCCAGGGCTTTGGCCGCATCCTGCGCAATGGGGCCGGCCAGGTGCAGGGGATCATCGAGGAGGCCCACGCCACCGAGGAGCAACGCGCCATCCGGGAATTGAACTGCGGCATCTATTGCTTCCGCGCGCCGTGGCTGTGGGACCACCTGCCGAACGTGCCGGTCAGCCCCAAAGGTGAATACTACCTCACGGACATGGTAGAGCTGGCCGTAGCGCAGGGCCTGCCGGTGGAGGCCCTGTCCATCACCGACCGGGATGAGGTGTTGGGCATCAACACCCGCGTCCACCTGGCCCAGGCCGAGGCTGTGGCCCGGCGACGCATCTGCGAGCGCCACATGCTGAACGGCGTGACCATCCTGGACCCGGCGTCCACGTTCATTGATGAGCCGGTGGAGATCGGTGCGGAAACCATCATCTACCCCTGGACGATCCTGGAAGGCCACACGCGCATCGGCGCGGGATGCCGGATCGGGCCGGGGACGCGCCTCGTGGATGCCTCTTTGGGCGATGAGTGCGTCGTGCAGTATTCGGTGCTGGAGGAGTGCGTCCTGGAGGCCAGCGTGGACGTGGGGCCGTTCTCCCACCTGCGCGCTGGCGCATACCTGGAGGCCGGCGTTCACATCGGCAACTTTGGCGAGGTCAAGCGCTCCCGCCTGGGCCGGGGCGTCAAGATGGGCCACTTTAGCTACGTGGGCGACGCCGAGGTCGGGCCGGGGGCCAATATCGGGGCCGGCACCATCACCTGCAACTATGATGGGGAGCGCAAGCAGGCCACCGAGATCGGAGAAGGCGCGTTCATCGGCAGTGACACCATGCTGGTGGCGCCCGTGCGCGTGGGCCGGGGCGCCAAGACCGGCGCCGGCTCCGTCGTCACCCACGACGTGCCAGACGGCGCGGTGGCTTATGGGGTGCCAGCGCGCGTGAAACGTAAAACGTAAAAACGTCAAACGTCAGGCGTCAAACGTCAGGCGTCAAGCGTCAAGCGCCGCATTTGATGTGCTGACGTTTGACGTTTGACGAATGACGCACAGAGGTATGGGCACGTTGGAATCTGGTAGTACCACCTTGGGTGAACTCGCGTTGCTGGCGATTTTGATCCTGATCAACGGGTTCTTTGCCTCAGCCGAGATCGCCATCATTTCCGCCAACAAGCTGCACCTGAAGGGGCGGGCTGAGGAGGGCAACCGCACGGCGGCGCTCATCCTCCAACTGGCCGAGAACTCTAGCCGCTTCCTGGCGACGATCCAGATCGGGGTGACGATGGCCGGGTTCCTGGCCTCGGCCTCTGCCGCGATCACGTTGACCCACACCTTCCGCGATCTTTTCCAGAGCCTGACCTTTGTGCCTGCGCCGTACATCGCCGAGTTTGCCGAGCCGCTGGCCGTCGTCACGGTGACGGTGTTGCTCTCGGTGGTCATGCTCGTCCTGGGGGAGCTGGTGCCCAAAGCCATAGCGCTACACTATGCGGAGCGACTGGCGCATATCTCGGCCTGGCCGGTGTACGTCTTGTCCATCATCGCCTATCCCTTCGTCCAGTTCCTCACGCTGGCTACGGATGTCATCACCTGGCCGTTGGGTGTGCGCCGACGGAGCGCCCTGCCCTTTATCACCGCCGACGAGATCAAGACGATGGTGGACGCTGGCGAAGAAGAGGGGGTGCTGGAGACCGACGAGAAGGAAATGATCTACAGCGTGTTCGAGTTCGGCGACACGCTGGTGCGCGAGGTGATGGTGCCGCGCATTGACGTGGCAGCCGTGAGCGCAGATACGCCCCTGGAGCAGGCGTTGGAGGTGATCGTCCAGGCCGGGTTCTCGCGCATCCCGGTCTATCGGGAGAATATTGACAACGTGATGGGCGTGCTCTATGCCAAGGACCTGCTGCGGCGGGTCCAAGAGGGCGGGCTGACGGGCAAGGTGGGCGATCTGGCGCGGCCGGCCTACTTTGTGCCGGAGACCAAGAAGGTGGACGATCTCCTGCGCGAGATGCAGCGGAACAAGGTCCACATGGCCGTGGTGGTGGATGAATACGGCGGCACGGCCGGCGTCGTGACCATCGAGGACCTGGTGGAGGAGATCGTCGGCGAGATCCAGGACGAGTACGACTGGGCGGAAGAGGTGTTGGTGGAGAAGGTGAACGGCCAGGAGGGCTTGTTTAATGCCCGTATTCCCCTGGACGACGTGAACTCGCTGATGGAGCTGCAGCTGGAGGCTGAGGACGTGGATACCCTGGGCGGCCTGATCTACAGTCACCTGGGCCGGGTGCCAGACGTGGGAGATAAGGTCGAGTTGGATGATGCCGTGATCACGGTGCTGTCCCTGGCTGGCCGCCGGATCAAGCGCGTCCGCGTGACCAAACGAGCGACACCGGCATCATCCCCAGCGGGCCACCAGACATCAAAGGAGCTATCTGCATGATCGTGGAGGATCTCATTGCCCAGGCCCAGACCGCACGCCAACGCGCCTATGCGCCGTACTCGAACTTGGCCGTGGGGGCGGCCCTGCTCACGTGCGACGGGCGGGTATTCACCGGTTGCAACGTGGAGAATGCCAGCTATGGGCTGACCATTTGCGCCGAGCGCGTCGCGGTGGGCAAGGCGATCTCGGAGGGCGCACGCGATTTCGCGGCCATCGCCATCGTTTCAGAGACCGGCGCCACGCCCTGCGGGGCCTGCCGCCAGGTGCTGGTGGAGTTTGGCGTGGCCCAGGTCATCGTGGCCCGCCCCGACGGCGGTTATACGATATTTGGACTGGCCGAATTGTTGCCCCATGCCTTCGACAAGGGGCATCTGGCCTAGACAACTAAAAAGGAGGACTCGAATGATACGAGCTTTGTTGAGTACGGTGTTGCTCTTTGGGATCATCATCTTGCTCCTCATCGTGGCGGCGGCGGTCGTCGCGGCCCTGGTCCTGGGCCTGGGCTGGGGGTTGAGCCTGGTCTTTCCGGTGAGCATCATGGAGGCGGCCATCGTCATCCTGTGTGTGGCCGGAGGCGTCATCTTTTATGCCGGGGTGAACGTCGCGGCGAGCGCATTGGCAGATGCCTGGCGTGAGGGAGGCGCCCTGGCGGACGTGGATTGGTGGGAGGATGAAGAAGACCGGGAGGAAGAGCCGCCCCCGCCTCCGCCGACCTGGCGGCGGCCGCCGATCCAGTTGCCCACGGTGGCGCCGCGCGCCGCGTCGGCCGAGAAGCAGACCAGACCCGATGACCTGTGCCCCTGTGGCAGCGGCCGGAAGTACAAGAACTGCTGCGGCAAGAAGAAACGGTAAACGATGCGCATCGTCATCGCGCCGGATTCCTTCAAGGGCAGCCTGTCGGCAGGGGAGGTGGCCCAGGCCATCGCGCGCGGCGTGCACCAGGTGTTCGCGGACGCGGAAGTGCGCCTGGTGCCCATGGCCGATGGCGGCGAGGGGACGGTGCAATCGCTCGTGGACGCCACGGGGGGGCAGATCGTTCGCCTGACTGCCACTGGCCCCTTGAGCACGCCGGTGCGGGCCTGCTTGGGGCTGCTCGGCGATGGCGAGACGGCCGTCATCGAGATGGCCGCCGCCAGCGGGCTGCTGTTGGTGCCCCCAGACCAGCGCAACCCCCTGTTCACGACGACCCGGGGCACCGGTGAGCTGATCCGCGCGGCCCTGGACCGGGGTGCGCGCCGGCTCATCGTGGGGCTCGGCGGCAGCGCCACGGTGGACGGGGGGGCCGGCATGGCTCAGGCGTTGGGCGCCCGCCTGACCGACGATGCGGGCCACGAGATCGGGCCGGGGGGCCAGGAGCTACGGCGGCTGGCTCACGTGGACGTGCAAGGCCTGGACCCGCGTCTGGCCCAGACCGAGGTGGTGGTGGCCTGCGATGTGGACAATCCCCTCACCGGCCCCCACGGGGCCGCGCGCGTCTATGGCCCGCAGAAGGGGGCTACGCCAGAGATGGTAGAGGTCCTGGATGAGGCGTTGGCCCACTATGCCGCCGTGCTCGCCCGTGACCTGGGCATGGCTGTGCAGGACGTGCCCGGGGCCGGGGCTGCCGGGGGCCTGGGCGCCGGCCTCCTGGCGTTTCTGCACGCCCAGCTCCGGCCCGGCGTCGAGATCGTCATCGCCGCCACTCGCCTGCGCGAGCGCATCCGGGGCGCGGACCTGGTCATCACCGGCGAAGGTCGCATGGACGGCCAGACGATCTTTGGCAAGACGCCCATCGGCGTGGCCCGGGCGGCCCGGGCAGAGGGCGTGCCGGTGCTGGCTATCGTGGGGGGCACCGGCGAGGGCTATGAGGCCGTCTATGCCCACGGCATTGACGCGGTGCTCAGCATCCCGGTGCGGCCCATGAGCCTGGACGAGGCCATGACCCAGGCCCCGGCCCTCCTGGCCGAGGCCGGCGCGCGGGCCATGCGGTTGCTGCTGCTGGGACAAATAATGCGGCGTGATACGTGATGCGTATTGTGCATCATGCAATACACGATCACAGGTGCATTCGTGACCTTCGCAAGGGCAGGTTGAGCAGGTGGCCGCAGCCTGCGCGAAGCATGGTCTCCCGGACCGGATGCCCCGGCCCATCATCCCCGGCGACCAGCGCGCCGGCAATAAACGCCTGGCCGCGTTCCTGGCCGACGAAGCCTATCACCTGGGGCTGCGAAACGAACCCGGCCATCGCGTGTGGGCCTATCGGAAGGCGTCGTGGGCTTTGGAGGACCTGGCGCCGGACGTGCGCGTGGTCTATGAGACGATGGGCCGCCAGGGGCTGGAGAGCATCCAGGGTGTGGGACCTCGGCTGGCGCGAGTCATCGAGGAAAGATTGGCCGGTTAGGTGGGAGATCGTGTGGTAGCCGGGAGGGGGAGCGATGGAAGAGGAACGGGTGGCCCTGGTATTGTCCGGCGGTGGCACAGCCGGGGCTGCGCACATTGGCGTGATCCAGGCTTTGGAAGAATATGGCATCGTGCCGGATGTGGTGGTGGGCAGCAGCGCGGGGGCCTTTTTTGGGGCCGTCTATGCGGCCGGGATGACCCCAACGGAGATGCGCGAGACGGCCCTGGCCCTGATGCAGGCCGGCATCAACGAGTTTCTAGACCCGAATTATGCGGGCCTGGGTGAGGCCGTCGCCACCCTGAACTACCGCAAGTTCGACGGCTATCTCCTGGGCGACCGTTTGCAAGAGATCCTGGAACGTCACCTGCGCCACGTGAAACGTTTCCGCGACTATGCCGCGCTCAAGCCGGAGGTGCGGCGGCGCAAACGGGTGAAGGAGCTGTATGCCGTGGCCGTGAACCTGGGGGATGGGGTGCAGACGGTGTTCTGTCCGCCGGGAACGGTGGCCGCCCATCCCGACCATCTTTGCGCGGGGATGCGCCTGTGCGACCAGGTGTCCATCGCGGAGGCCGTGCGGTGCAGTTTCGGGCTGCCCACGGTCTTTGTGCCCTATGCCTGTCCGCGAGCGACCGGCCCGAATCCTTGTGCGTGCAAGGTCCTGCCCGGGCGTCCATCCGGCCCGGAGCGATACATTGACGGTGGGGCGCGCGAAAATTACCCCATCACCGTGGCCGTGAAGGTGGCCGGGGCGCGGCGCGTCATTGGGGTGAATCTCAGCCTCAACCCCTTGTACCCGGACGACGTGGTCGAGATCGGCGTGCCGGAGATCATCGGCCGTCTGCTGAACATCGTCGCCCGGGACCAGTTTGAGGCGGACCGCAATGACGTGGACGTGGTGGGGGCGAGCGTTGTCACCATAGACCCGGCCATCGAGAACGTGGGCCTTTTTGATGTGGCGGCCGCGGACTGGCTGATCCGGCGGGGCTATGAGACGACCCAGGCGTGCCTGACGGAACTGGGCCTGTCGCCCGGCGATCCGGCCGGCAACCTGGCCCGCTTGTTTCCCCCCCGGCGACATTATCTGTACCAGGCCCTGCCCGATTCGCCGCCGGTCGCCGCCCAAAAGTCCGATGCTGCCCGGCCGGACGTCGTCACCCAATGGGTGCGCCGGGGCTATGTGGCCTTTGGCGGGGCGGCCGTGGTCATCTTTTGCATCGGTGGGCTGTTGGCCTTGTGGATGCGATACCTCGGCGTCACGGCCACCAACGATGCGTTCCTGTTCGTCACCGGCGGGGCTATCTTCCTGCTGAACGTGGTGCTGGCCTCAGTGGGGATCGGCTTTTGGGTGTATGGGCTGCTGGGGCGGCTGTGGACGCGCCAACTGGGTCAGCTACGCGATGTGGTGGAACGCCTGCGCCGGCGATAACTGATGCCATCATACGGCCATGAACCGCAAACTCTTTGAGCGCCTCGTCGCCGAAGCCCTGGATGACCTGCCCGAGGTCTTTCAGAAGAAGCTGGACAACGTGGAGGTCGTGGTGGAGGACTGGCCGGACCGGGAGACGTTGCGCCTGGCCGGCGTGCGCGCGCGCAAGGACCTGCTGGGCTTTTACCACGGCGTGCCTCGTCCGAGCCGCACCGCCGGCTACAGCCTGGTGCTGCCGGACAAGATCAGCATCTACCAGGGGCCTATCGAACTGCGCTGCCGCACGGTGCGGGAGACGCGGGACATGATCCGGCAGGTATTGCGCCACGAGATCGCTCATCATTTCGGCCTGAGCGACGAGCGACTGCGCGAGATCGGGGCGTATTGAGTGCGGCTTACATCGTGGGGCACGCTTCTGTGGCGTTGTCTTGTTCACCCGGGTCATCCGGTGAGGCGGTCGTCGCCGCCGGCTCTGGCCATTGCCGGTCTGCCGGCTCGCCGACCGCCGGCGGGCGTTCGGGCAGCGGCTTCGGCGGGGGCAGCTCCTCCCGGCCGGGCAGGGCGGGCTGCTCGATGCCCGCGCCCCTTTCCCCGGCCCGGGGGCCACGGGCGATGTGCTCCACCACCACCTCACGCGGCCGCTCGCCGCCGTCCAGCTCACGCAACTCGATGACCAGCCCGCCGGTGAGCCAGGCCAGGATGTTGTAGCCCAGCGTCAGCAGGTTCGCGCTCAGCCCCAACGCCAACGCCGTCGCGCAGCAGGCAGCCACGATCAGGATCAGGGCGAACAGCCAGTCGTTTTGGTCCAGGAAGCGCAGGTTCTCCAGCACGTCCCCCAGGCGCAACAGGTCAATCAGGTCCAGACGCACCGGTTGGCCCAGGATCTCCAGGCGCACGTCGCGCCAGCCGGCCATGACCTGGTGTGCGGTGGAGACGAGCCACGACCCGGCCAGCCCACACCACAGGCTGGGCAGCAAGCTCAACAGCACCCCCAGCACGAACCCAAACTTGAGCGACGACCCCAGGCTGATCCGGCGCACGGCGTATTTAGCCATCTATTCCTCTTTCTAGTCCTGGTGGGGCAGGCTTTCCAGCCTGCCCGCCGCCTGGAAAGGCGGCGCTACGCCTGACGTGTGACGGATGTGATAGCAGACCACCCCTACGGCCACGTGGACGTTCAATGACTGGCCTTTGCCGTACATGGGCACAAAGATGGCCGCATCACAAGCCGCCAACGTCTTGGCAGTTACGCCGTGATCCTCGTGGCCGGCCACCAGACACACCTGGGCCGGGTAACGGTAAGCGTAGTAAGGCGCTGACGAAGCCGTGATCTCGAGCGCGCAGACGGTGTAGCCTTGCTCGCGCAGCCCGGCGATGGCGACGCGCGGATCGCGCTCGTAGCGCCAGGGGACCGTGCGGTGCCGGCCCCGGGCCACCTTTTCCAGCGTGGGGTTGGGCGGGGCCACGGTGATGCCCGTGAGCACCAACTCGGCCACGCCACACGCATCAGCCAGGCGAAAGACCGAGCCGACGTTGGCCGGATATTCCACGTCTTCCAGCAGGATGGCGATGCGGTGAGCCGATGGCGGATGCGCACGCCGATGGTCACGCAGGAAACGTTTTAGGTCTGTGCCACGCAACTGTTTCACGATGATCCACGAATCCTCGTGCTCACCCTGGCGAAGGTTTGGAGCCAATTCGCTGGCATTCCACCTTCGCCAGGATGTGCTCCCGGATCGCGTCTGCCACCTGGAACGGGTCGCCGGCCACCACGCTGCTGGCGAACAGCTCCATCGCCCCCAGGTCTGAGGTCTTGAGCCGGGGATCGCCGCGATCCTCCAGGCGCACGATGGCTGGAAACCCGTTCCAGTCCTCTTCCACGTGGTCAATGGGGCGCAGGTACAGGGCCAGGTTAAAAGCCGTCATTCCCAGGCGATGCACAAAGGTGTCCAACACGTCGTATGTGGCATCCAGTAGGTCCCGGCTCAAGGTTGGCGCGATGATCAGCGTTTCCTTGTCCTTGATCGGGGTGAGCGAGGGCAGGATACGGGCATCGCCGCGCGGGATCACCAGGCCCAGGGCCTCCTGTGCGGCGATCAGGTCGTCAAAATAGTTCACGCCGTAGGCCAGCCGATACCACAACGCGGAGCGTCGCCAGCGTTCCACCTGGGCATAGTGCATTCCCCGCGTGAGCACGGCCTGGGCGTGCCCGTGGATGATGGAGGCCCCGCTGCGCCACAGGCAATTCCACAGGAAGAACAGGTAACGGGCTTGCGGATCGAGGCTGTGCGCCTGGCAGGCCCAGGCCATGGCCGTTTCCACCGCGTCGTGGACGGTCTCGCGGGCGAAGCGCAGGGGATGATGCTCATCAAAGATGAGCACGCAGTGAGATCCATCATAGCGAGCGATGTTGGAGGCGGTGAGGCAGTGCCGGCCCCGGACCCGGCCGAAAACGTCGGCCGGGGTGCCCTCCTCCGGGTGACAAAACGGATCGTCGGCGCTGGCGGCAATGGCCTGTTCCACATCCACCGTCTCCTGGGCATCCACCGGCCGGCGGGCGCGCAGCGTGTTGAACAAGGCCCCGTCCAACGTGATCCGGTTGGTCACTTTGATGATGCGCTGTTGGCGCACGGCCTCCAGGGAGCCAAACTGGGCCTCGATCCAGGGCGTCATGCGGGCCGGGGGGACCAGCTCGCCCACCACGGTGTCCAGATGAAAGAGCCGCTGGAACCGGTCTTGCGCCTCTGCGGGCAACGCGGCGACGAGGGCCGGCAGCTCGGCGATGGTATGTGATGACATGAGCGTTTCTCTCCGCACGATAGTATTGGCTGGATTGTAACTCATTCGCGGGGCCTTGTCAATTTCGCGAATCGTGGGGCAAGTGGATAACTCCCCCGCACTACCAGGGCCGGCGCAAGTGTGGTATAATACAAGGTATTGCCTGACCAGAAACAGGGAGGTGGATCATGCGGCGCACTCGGATCGTGGGCACATTGGGACCGGCCTGTGCGGATGAGGCCACCCTGCGCGCGATGATCCGCGCCGGCATGGACGTGGTGCGCGTGAACTTTTCCCACGGGACCCATGAAAGCCACGCCCAACGGATCGCCCTGGCGCGACGCCTGGCGGCCGAGGAAGGCCGCGTGATCGCGGTGATGCAGGACCTCTCCGGCCCCAAGCTGCGCGTGGGGGAGCTGCGCGATGGCGCTGTGACGCTGGAGCCAGGCGCCGTGGTCACGTTGACCACGGAAGAGGTCATGGGCGATGCCCGAAGGTTCACCGTGCGCTATCCCGAGCTGGCCCGAGACGTGCGCCCCGGCGAGCGCATCTTGCTGGATGACGGGTTGCTGGAACTGGAGGTGCTGGGGAGCCAGGGCGCCGAGGTGCGTTGTCGGGTGGTGGTAGGCGGCACGCTGTTGCCGCGCAAGGGCGTGAACCTGCCCGGCACGACGTTGAGCACCCCCTCCATCACCGAGAAGGACCGGGAGGATCTGGCCTTTGGACTGGCCCAGGGAGTGGACTATGTGGCGCAATCCTTTGTGCGCGCTGCCGCCGACGTGGAGGCGTTAAAATCGCTCATCGCCGACCAGGGCGCGGCGGTGCCGGTCATCGCCAAGATCGAGAAACCGCAAGCCCTGGGCGATCTGGACAATATCATTGCCGCCAGCGACGGGGTCATGGTGGCGCGAGGCGACCTGGGGGTGGAGATCCCGGCCGAGCAGGTGCCCGGCTACCAGAAAGCCATCATCCGCAGGTGCAACGACCGGGGCAAGCCGGTCATCACCGCCACTCAGATGCTCCAGTCCATGATCGAGAATCCGCGCCCCACCCGGGCCGAAGCCTCGGACGTGGCCAATGCCATCCTGGATGGCAGCGACGCGGTGATGCTCTCCGGCGAGACGGCGGTGGGTCGTTACCCGGTAGAGGCCGTGCAGACCATGGTCCGCATCGCCGAGACCGTGGACCGCGATTTCCCATACCGGGAGTGGTTCCACCGCAGCCAGGCCCAGACCGCCGCCACCATCACCGATGCCATCGGGCAGGCCACCTGCGAGATCGCCTATGAGTTGAACGCCGCCGCGATCATCACTTCCACCCGCTCCGGCTTTACCGCTCGCATGGTGGCCCGTCACCGACCGGCCATGCCCATCATCGCCACCACGGCCGAACGACGCACGCTATACCAGATGGCCTTGATCTGGGGCGTGGTGCCGTTGCTGGTTCCCCATTGCGCCAGCATGGACGAGATGATCACTTGCGGGGAACGTGCGGCGTTGGAAGCCGGCCTGGTCCGGCCGGGCGACGTGGTGGTGTTCACCGCCGGCGTGCCGCCGGAGATCACCGGTCGCACCAACATGCTCCAGGTGCACGTAGTCGGTGAGAAACAGACCTGATCTATGCTCACGCGGGGGATTGTGCCCAAGCCCACGCTCGCGGCGGGTTGCACTCCCTGCGGTCGCCGCCGCGAGCAGTGAGCAGATCGGGCAACGGGGGGAGGGAGGACGCGGCTATACGGCTGTCCCGCAGTATGGGCAGATGTTCCATTCCAGCCGTAGCGAACGGTCGCATTCGGGGCAGCGTTTTTTAACCCGGGTGTGGCAGGCCGGACAGAACTGAAAATCCGGCTGGAGGCGGGCCTTGCAGGCCGGACAACTCTGGCGTTCCTCGATGTCCTGGAGCAGGGCCTCAGCCTCCAACTCGCGCTCGTATACCTCGACCAGGGTTTCGCGGGGTCGCAGGATCAGGTAGATAAAGAGGCCCGGCAAGTTAAAAAGCAGCACCAACAGGGTGGCAAAAAACTGGGCAAAGATGTCCCGGCTGCGGGCGCGAATGTCACGAAAGGTCCAGATGACCAGGCTGGCCCAGAAGCCAAACAGGATCGCGCCCAGGCCGGCCAGAACGACTTCTAAAACCAGAACCAACTCCTCAGGCATGATTCGCTCCGTATATCGTTAAGTCGGCAGGAGGCCAAACGGGGCGAATTATACCATGTTCCGAAGGATTTGTCACGCCGCGCCTGGCGATGGGCGCTCAGCGGCAGGCTTCAGGCCGCTCATCTCTTTTTGATTGGAGGTAGGCTTTGATCACGATTTCCATTGACCCGATCATCGCACGAATTGGCTCCATCGCGCTGACCTGGCATGGGGTCCTGGCTGCATTGGGTGTGGCCGTGGGCTTTGTCATCGTCCTGTGGGAAGCCAAACGCCTCGGCTTCCAGAGCGACGAGGTGTATACGGCGGCCATCCTCGCCATCCCGGCGGGGTTCATCGGCGCCCGCCTGTTTCACGTGGCCGATAATCTGGAGACCTACATGGCGCACCCCATGCTATTGTTCTCGTTCCAGGAGGCCGGCCTGGCCCTTTACGGTGCGCTCATCGGCGGGCTGGTGGCGATCCTGGCCTATGTGTGGTACAAAAGATACTCGGTGTGGCAGGCCCTCGACACCACCGCGCTGGCCGTCCTGGTGGGGGATGCGGTGGGCCGGCTGGCCTGCACGGTGAACGGCGACTCTTATGGCATTCCCACTGACCTGCCCTGGGGATTCATCTACACCCATCCTGATTCGTTCGTGCCTCCCCAGTGGCGGGGCATCCCCACCCATCCCTTCCCGGTCTATGAGATGATCTGGTGCCTGGCCGTGGCTGCGTTGCTCTATTTTCTGCGCACACGCATCCCGGTAAAGGGCATCCTGTTCCTGCTGTCGCTGGGCGGCTATGCCCTGGGGCGATTCTTCCTCTCTTTCATCCGCGATAACCTGATCATTCTGCACCTGGTCAAGACAGAGACCGTGGACATCGGGTTGAATGAGGCACAACTGATCTCCCTCGTCATCCTGGTGGTGGCCGTGCCGCTGGGGGTCTATTTGTGGCGGCGTGGCCCGCGCTATGACGCCGGCAAGCTGACGGCGGTCACAGAAGCGTAAGGGGTGGCCGCATGGACTGGTCTATCTATGTCCTGGTGGTGGCGTTGGCGTATCTGCTCGGCGCCATCCCCTGGGGCTACCTTGTGGTGCGGTGGAGCAAGGGTGTGGACGTGCGCGAATACGGCAGCGGCAAGACCGGTGGCACGAACGTGTTGCGCACGGCTGGCCTGAAGGCGATGCTCCTGGTGGCAGTGCTGGACATCGGCAAGGGATTGGTGGCGGTGCTGGCGGCCCGGTATCTGACGGGCGCGCCCGCGGCCGAGGCGGCGGCGGCCTGTGGCCTCATCGTCGGGCACAACTGGCCGGTCTTCTTGGGCTTTCGCGGGGGGAGCGGCGTGGGGACGGCGGTGAGCATCCTGCTGGTCTTTTCACCGCTCACCCTCCTCATCTGTTTTAGCCTTTGGGCGATCATCGTCGCCCTGTCGCGGTACGTGTCTTTGGGATCTATCACCGTGACCCTGCTGGCGCCTATGCTCCTGGCCGTGTTGGTGGCTTATGCCGGGCAGCCGTGGGAACATCTGGCGGCAACCCTGGCGATCATGGTCCTGATCTTGCTCCGGCATCGAGGCAACATCCGACGCCTGTGGGCCGGCACAGAGAACAAGGTGGGCCAGGCAGCGCAAAAGCTCGCTTGAACGAGGGGGCAGGTTGAAAAGGAAATTGCGTGACCAGGTAGCTATCGTCACCGGCGCGTCCAGCGGGATCGGCCGGGCCACGGCGTTGGCGTTGGCCGGCGCGGGGGCGCACGTGGCCCTGGCGGCCCGCAATGCGGCGGCGCTGGAAGAGGTGGCCGGGGCAGTTCGGTCACTGGGTGTAGAGGCCCTGGTGGTGCCGACGGACGTGACCCACCGGGCGCAGGTCGAACGGCTGGTGGCCGAGACCGTGCAGCGTTGGGGGCGCGTGGACATCCTGGTGGCTAACGCCGGGGCCTACGTGCGGTGCCCGGTGGCGGAACTGACCGTGGACCCGGTGGAGCGGGCCATGGCGGTCAACTTTTACGGTGCGTTGTATGCCGTCCTGGCCGTGCTACCGCACATGCTGGAGCGGCAAAGCGGCCATCTGGTGCTCCTGGCCTCCATGGATGCCAAGAAGGGAGTGCCCCCGGACGCGCCCTACGTCGCAGCCAAGTTCGCTCTGGCCGGCCTGGGCGAGGTCCTGCGCCAGGAACTGCGCGACCGGGGGGTGCACGTCACCATCGTCTTTCCTGGCCGGGTGGACACGCCCATGATCGCCGGGATAGAGGTGCCCTGGATCTCGGCCAAGATCCCGCCAGAGGCCGTGGCGCAGGCCATCGTGCGGGCCACGCTTCGCGGCCGCCCGCCGGAGGTCATCGTTCCTCGCCTGGCCCGGGCGCTGGTCTACGTCAACACCCTGTCCCCGCGCCTGGGGGATTGGCTCGTGCGGCGATTTCGGCTGGAGGGCTGGGAAGCGGCGCGCACCCCACCGCCCGGCGCGGGTCTGTAACCCGCGCCGGGTCCGGCAGGAGAGGGCGCAGGCAGGCTAACAGCTTGCGCCACAGTTATTTGCGAAGGAGAAGAAAACAAATGGAGAACCTGGCGTTCGGGACTACAGCGGCCTGGCCGGTCCACCCATGGCTGCGCCGGTTGCGCGTGACCTGCGTGCCCGGCCCGGCGACCCCATTGGCAGAAGAGGTGACCCAGGGTCTTCTGGAACGTTTTCGCCTCCACGGGCATGAGGTGTTGGCGAAACCAGACGATAGCATGGACGTGGTTTTGACCACGGCCCGGTTCGGTGAGGCCCTCAGTTGGCGCAAGTGCCTGTTCATCAATATCCGCCGGCGGTTTGGCCTCAGCCGGCAGCCGGTGATCTATACGCTGGTGCACGCCCGGCCCGCCGAGTTTCAGCGACTCCTGGACCACTTTGAGGCGATCTTGCCGAAGGATCCGCCGGACCCGGCGGATTATGACTTTCCGGGCCTGGCCCCGCAGGCATATCAGGTGCTCTTTGAGCAGGGACACCGGGGGGGAGCGATCCTGGCGGTCGAGCGACTGATCCAGGTCCAGGCCATGAACTTTCGCGTGCTCTTGCTGTTAGGGGAGGAGCGTCCGCTGACGCTGTATCACTTTGACCTGATCGGCGCGCATCCCCGCACGGAGGCCAATGACCTGGATCGCTTTTACGATGACATCGTCCTGCGCATCGTCACCACCCAGAGCACCCGTGAGGCCACCGATCACCAGGTGGTGGGGGAGCCGATCCCCCGCCCGGTCTGGGATAGCCTGAGCACCCCGGCGGCCATGGTGACGGCCGCGCGGCAGATGGGCGTGCGCCACTTTTTCACCCAGATGGTCTATATCGCTCACCTGGTGCAGGTGCCGGCCGTGCCAGACACCGTGGCCGAGCAATATAGCGAGGGCTGTTTCGCCACCTGGGAGCCAAAGTTAGATGCCCTCATCGTCACGGCCACGGGCAGCTCCCGACCCATTTACAAGGGGGACATCACAGAGAACGATCTGGTGGTGGTCATGGGGGTGCGACCAGATGGCAGCGGGGCGTTGATCCGCCACGTGGAGGGGCTGAGCCACAATGTGCCGTCCACGGAATCGGTGGAGATGCGGGGCATGGACAGTTTGTTGCCCACCGTCACCCTGGACCTGGACGGGACGGCCTTCTCCGTGCCGGTGGTGCGTTCCAAGCTACACGGCCATCGCGGCATCGCCGCCTACGACCCGCGCCGGGTGGAATACGTGGCCCTGGACCCGCCGTATTACCACTATCTGGTCACCTGCGGCACCGATGCCCAGGCGCAGGGTGTGGAGGCCGCCTTTGCCCGCGCCGAGGCATTGCGCAATCCGGCCGACCCGCGCCAGGTGGCCTTTACCGTGCTGCCCGGCCACGGGGCCTTTATTGTGGAAAAGTGGGTGCCGGGGACTGTGCCTTTCCAGACCATGTGGGAGTACATGGATGCCGGCTACCTGCAAGTGGAGAGCCAGGTCCCGCAAGGTCCCATGGAGTACGTTCCCGGGCCGGATGGCCGCATGGTGTTGCAGGCGGGATAACCGGGCAGCAGAAACCCGTTTTCCAGGAGAAAACGGGTTTCTTTTCCGGGACCCGTTTCCTCAGGGGAAACGGGTCCATTCTTTTCCAGGTCCTGGACCATCAGACGCAGGATGGCGGCGCGGCTGATGATCCCCACCAACTCGTCAATCCATTTGTTCGCCAGCCAGGGGCAGGGTAAAGGTGAACGTGCTGCCCTGGCCGAGTTCGCTCTCCACCCAGATGCGCCCGCCGTGAAGCTCCACCAGGCGTTGGGCGATGGGCAATCCCAGGCCGGCCCCACGGTGCTGGCGAGTGAGGGGTTTCTCCACCTGGGTAAACTTTTCAAAGATCAACGCGCGATGTTCAGGGGCAATGCCGATCCCGGTGTCTTGCACACTGATCTGCATCATGTCTGGGGGCGCGACCTGGGCCGTGATCGTGATGCGTCCGCCCGGCGGCGTGAACTTGATGCCGTTCGAGACCAGATTGAGCAACACCTGGCGTATTCGGTCCGGGTCTGCGCGGACCCGGGGCAGATCGGCGGTCACCTGGCTGATCAACTGTTGCGCCTTGCCTTCGGCCATGGGGCTGGCCGTTTGCACGACTTCGTCCACCACCGGGAGCAAGGCGATGTCACGTATCTGCAAGGCGATGCGCCCGGCCTCTAGCAGGCTCATATCCAGCAGGTCGTCCACCAGACGCAACTGCTCGTAGGCGCTTTGGCGGATCACTTCTACGGCCTGTTGTTGGGGCGACGCGAGCGCGCCCAATCGGCCTTGGAGCAGGGTCTCGCTGTAGGCGATGACGGAAGTGAGCGGGGTGCGCAGCTCGTGGCTGATCATGGCGATGAACTCGGATTTCAGCTCGTCCAGCTTGCGCAGTTTCTCGATGTCCTGTTGCACCTGGGCATATAGATGCGCATTCTCGATGGCGATAGCGGCCTGGTCAGCAAAGATGCGGGCCAGCTCGATCTCGTCGGCAGAGAACTGGCGAGGCCGCTCCTTGCTATACACGTTCAGCACGCCGACGAACCTGCCGCCCACGACCAGGGGGGTGACCAGCGTGGAACACAGACGTTCGCGCCGGATGAGGTCAGGCTGGCCGAAGGGCGTGCGTAGCAGGTCCGCCACGACGAACGGGTTCACTGAGCCGTTGGTTTGCAGGGTGGCCTGGACTCGCTCGCGGGGGATGCGCTGCTGCTGCGCGTAGGTCTCCGATAACCCCCAACTGGCCGTGATGATCAGGGCGGTTTGGTCCTCGTCCCACAACATCAGGCTGGAAGCTGGGGCATTAAAGACCTCTGCCGCTTTCTGGGTGATGAGCTGCAGGAGGACATCGCGGTCTAACACGGCGCTGATGGCGGCGGCAGTGGCCTGGAGGCTGGTCAATTCGCGCCGGCGGCGTTGCTCTTGCGCATATAGCCGTGCATTCTCAATGGCATTGGCGACCTGATCCGCCATGCTCTGGAACGTGGTGATGTCCACGTCGGTGAACGCCCGTTTTTGGGTGCTCTGGACGGTCATCGCGCCAATGACCTGGCCGCGGGAGATGAGCGGCAACGCCAGCTCCGATTGCGTGTCGGGCAGCAGGGGGTTTCTGAAGCGCACGGCTTCCTGGCCGGCGTTCAGGCTGACGCGGGCCAGGCGGGTGGTGATGCACGTGCCCACCATGGAATCGCCGCCGATCTCGAGCTTGTGGCCCTGGGCCAGCATCTGGCGGCCGGCCTCGCCGGTGCCGGCGCGCAACACGGCCCAACGCCCCGGTTCACCAGTCCATTCGCCGGTTCGATCTACGAGCAGGATGCCCACGTAATACAGGCCAAAGCGATCTCGCACCAGGTTCACGATCTGTTGGAGCAGTTCGTCTGGGTCCAGGGTGCTGCTGGCCACACGCGAGACGCCTGCGGCGGTCTGGAGTTGCGCTGCACGGTGTTGGGCTTGCGCGTACAGACGTGCGTTTTCGATGATCACGGCGACCTGGCTGGCAATGGCCTGAGCCAGATGGAGTTGTTCCCCGCTGAATCGCCGGGTCTCATCCACATAGTCCAGGTTCAGCAGGCCGATCACGCGGTCCCGGCTCACCAGAGGCAGTACGAGGATGCTGTGGATCCCATACGGTTCGATCCAGGTGCGCGGCAACTCGGCCAGGTCGGCTCCTCGCAGGATGCGCGGCTGCCGTTGGCGAATCAGCTCGGCCACCGCCGGGATCTGGAAGACGGTTTCCTGGAAGGTTTCGTGCCTGAAACGCCGCCACAGCAGCGGGTCTCGTTCGCCGGAGGCGAATTGGGACATGAATGGCTCGATATAGCCCCCCTCGCCGAGGAGCAGGATGGTGCAGCGATGCGCGTTACAGACCTGAGCCGCCCGTCGGGCGACTACCTGGAGCACGCCGGTCAGGTCCAGGGGGTCTGGGACCGCGTTGATGGTTTGCATCATGTCCAACAGCATCAACGAATCGGCGGCCCGTTGCTGTTCGCGGGCATATAGCCGGGCATTTTCCAACGCGCTGGCGGCCTGGTTGGCAAAGAGCTGCGCCATGACCAATTCCTCGGGCTGGAAGGCCTGGTGGATGGAGCGGTAGATCGCCAACACGCCCAGCACCGTCCCTTTGGCCACCAGGGGCGCGGCCAGCAGGGCTTCCGGCTCCCGGAGGGGCGTGCCGGGGATGTGCACGGCCCGTGGGTCCGCCTCCGTGTTGGGCACGATCTCGGCCTCGCCCCGACGGGCCACGTGGCCTACCACGCCTGCGCCCACCGGGAAACGGTCAGCCAGCACGGCCTGGGCATGGCTGCCCCGGGCCAGCACCGGCGTGATCTGGCCCTGGTCCCAATCCACCGTGTAGACCGAGAGGGTGTCATAGGGGATCAGTCGGGCCACCTGATCCGCGATGATGTGCAAGACGCTCTCATCATCCAGAGTTCCTTGCAGAGCCACGGCAGTTTCCAGGAGGCTCTGGTGGACCGTCAGCCGACGCCGGAGTTCTTCTTCCAGCCGTTTCTGCTCCGTGATGTTCGTATAGACAGCGATGCGTCCCTGGAACTCGTGGGCTGGGGAGCGGCGCACCGCCTCACTGGCCAGGGCCGGGATGGCCGGCCTGTCTTTGGGGAACAGCAGGCATTCGTAGCGTTGGTGGTCGGGCGGGGGCGCGCCCGGCGGGGCCGGGATGTTGGTCAGGGGTTGCATCCAGAAGCGCTCCCGGCCGATCAATTCCTCCGGCGAATAGCCGATCAGGTCGTAAAAGGCCCGGTTGCCCAACTCCAGGCGATCTGCGGCGTCCAGGACCACCAGGCTGTGGCCCATCGTATGGAGCAGGGCCTGCACGAAATCGCGCTCAGCTTGCAGTTGACGGGTGCGAGCCAGCACCTGCCGCCGGAGCGACCAGGACCAAATGTAGCTGATCGCCAGCGCGACGAGCAGGGCGCCGATCACGAGCATCCCCCAGAGGATGATCTGCGAGATCAGGGCCTGGGTTTGGTCTCCCACGGGTTCGCCGAACCACCGCCGATAGATCTGTTCCTTGCGACCGGTGGCAGCGAGGGCTGCCAGTCCCTTATCGAGGCAGCGCAGGAGCAGCTCGTCGCCGCGCCGCACGGCCATACCATACTCGGCCGGCGCGATGGGGTCGCCCACGATCTTGAAATGCCCTTGCGTGCGGCCCTTTTGGATCAGATAGAGGCCCACGTAGCGATTAGCCATGACCGCATCTATGTGCCCGGCCAGGAGCAGGCCCAGGGCGTCGGCCGGGTTCTGCACGCGGACGATCTCGGTGCCGGCCGGCGCATTTTGGGTCAGGTAATCGTCGGCAAAGTCACCGGCCTGGACACCTACGCGATGGCCGGCCAGGTCGGCGATGCGTTGGATGTCCAGTCGGTCTGGGGTGACGAACAGGGCTTGCGAGGAGATCAGGTGTGGGGTGGAAAAGCTATAGAGTGTTTCCCGTTCGGGGCTGCGCTTCATGCCCTGGATGGCGTCCACCTCGCCGCGTTCCAGGGCCGCGCGGGCCTCGCTCCAGGGCATGGGGATCAGGCGAATGGGGATGCCCAGTTCCAGTTCCAGGGCGTGCATGAGGTCCACGTTGTAGCCCCGGTATTCGCCCTGGTCCACGAACTCAAAGGGGGGAAAATTGTCATCGCCGGCCACGCGCAGCTCGCCTTTGTCTGCCAGCCAGGTTCGCTCTTCGGGTGTGAGCGTGCTGGATTTCGCGGCCAGCCGGAGGCTGAGGCCATAGGCCACCAGCACGACAAAGACGACGATCAGGATCAACAGCGCCAGGGGACGGCTCCAGCGTCTTGGGTTACGCATCCCATCTGCTCCCGGGGCGGGCCATCCGGCGTCGGGACCGGTGGAGTTGGTGGAGGCGATCACCTGCTGGAAACATTATAGCGTGATCCCGGGCGGCCGTCAAGGATTTGACTTCTGATGGGAAACCGGGTATACTTGCGTAGGGTGCGAGCAGACCGGGCGGTCGCGGGCGAATTCGCGCGAGGAAAGTCCGGACTCCACAGGGCAGGGTGCTGGGTAACGCCCAGGCGGGGTGATCCGACGGATAGTGCCACAGAAAGCATACCGCTTGCCCCTTCCGTGTGGGAAGGTGCGAGCAAGGGTGAAACGGTGGTGTAAGAGACCACCAGCAACCCAGGTGACTGGGTTGGCTAGGAAAACCCCACCCGGAGCAAGGCCAAATAGGAGGGCGATGAGGTGGCCCGCCTCGCCCTCGGGTCGGCCGCTAGAGGCGCCGGGCAACCGGCGTCCTAGATAGATGACCGCCACCCCCCAGGGGGTACAGAATCCGGCTTATAGGTCTGCTCGGGCCGTCTTTGCTTGACGGTGACCGGGGGATTTGCTATAATCGAGCTGGTAGACGTGAGCCGTTAGCTCAGATGGCAGAGCACCTGCCTTTTAAGCAGGGTGTCATGGGTTCGAGTCCCATACGGCTCACCAGTGTTCTCTGGCCGTCGATCCCGACGGCCTTTGTGATAATCAACGGCGTGACTTCTCAGGCTACCCTTGCGAAGGTTACAAATGCGCCGGTGATCGGGCACGATCTCGCCGAAACAGACCGCTTTTGCCCGCGAATTGACTGCAAACCTTCGCAAGGGTGAGCAGTTACAATGGCAACTTTTCTGACCGCCCCCGGAGACCCGGGGGCGGTCAGTTATAGGGAGGCTTACACACCCCGGCGCACCCCCCGGATACGAAAATACCACCCGGCGCGGGGAGCAAACCCGCCGAGACCAGAAGAGGTATTCGCGAAGGAAACCTTCTTTTCGCGGCGAGCCAAATGTGGTACAATAGCCCCTGATACACGTTCCCCGGGGAGACCGATGCGCAAGCCTTTGGCCTTGAGCAACTGGAAGATGGCGATGACGGTGGCGCAGAGCCGGGCCTTTGTGCGGGAGTTTCTGGCGGCTGCTGGCTCTCTCGCCGGGTGGGTGGACGTGGTGATCTGCCCGCCCTGCACCGGCCTGTACCCGGTGGCTCAGGCCATCGCGGACACCCCGCTGATGCTGGGGGCCCAGGACGTGTCTGCCGCCTCGGACGAGGCCCACACCGGCGAGGTCGCGGCCGAACTGCTGGCCGACGTGGGTTGCCAGTGGGTCATGTTGGGCCACTGGGAGGTCCGCCGCCGTGGCGACGATGACGCGGTGGTGAACCGCAAGCTGCATCGGGCTTTGGACGTCGGCCTGCGGCCCATCCTGCTGGTGGGCGAGGCCCGGGACGAGCGGGAGCGGGCGTTGCTGGCTTTGCAGGCCCAGCTCCTCACCGTGCTGGGGGGCTGCGCGGCGGATCAGGTGTCGCAGACGGTTTTCGTCTACGAGCCGGAGTGGACCATTGGCGTGGCGGAGCCAGCGCCAGCCTTTCACGTGGACATGGGCTGCCGGTTCATTCGCGGCTGGCTGGCGGCCTGGTATGGTCCAGACGTCGGGCAGGCCGTGCGCGTGATCTATGGCGGGAGCGTGGCCCTCGAATACGCCCCGGATCTGCTGACCATCCCCGATCTGGACGGCCTGGGCGCCACGCGGAAAGGCCGTGACCCGGCCGTCTTTGCCGAACTCGTGCGGCTCATCGCGCAAGCAAAAGGTGTGATTCGTGAAACGTAATGCGTAAAACGTAAAACGTGATGCGCAAGAAATACGTCTTACGTTTCACGTTTTACGGGAGGACATTCATGTACGTGATCGAGACCGAAAACCTGACCAAACGCTACGGCAATCTGACGGCGGTGAATGGCCTGAACCTGCGCATCCCGGCCGGGGAGCTGTTCGGCTTTCTCGGCCCCAACGGCGCCGGCAAGACCACCACCATCAAGCTCCTGGTGGGCTTGTTGCGGCCCGACGGAGGCACGGCACGCATCGGCGGGCATGACGTGCAGCGCGAGCCGCTCGCGGCCAAGTCCCTGGTGGGATTCGTGCCGGACAACCCCTACCTGTACGAGAAGCTCACCGCCCGCGAGTTCTTGCGTTTCATGGCCGACCTGTACGGCGTGGACCGGGACCGGGCGGCCCGGCGCAGTGAGGACCTGCTGCGCTTGCTGGACCTGACCGACCGGGGTGACGAGCTGATCGAGAGCTATAGCCACGGGATGCGCCAGAAGACGGCCCTGGCCGGCGCCCTCATCCATGAGCCCAAGGTCTTTTTCCTGGACGAGCCGACCGTGGGCCTGGACCCCAAGAGCGCGCGACTGATCAAGGACATCCTCCGACAACTCTGCGACCGGGGTATGACGGTGTTCATGAGCACCCACATACTGGAGATCGCGGAACGCATGTGTGACCGGGTCGGCATCATCAACGAGGGCAAGTTGGTTGCTTGCGGGACGATGGAGGAACTGCGCGGCGGCATCGGCGAGGCGAGCGGTGCATCGCTGGAGGACATCTTCTTGCAGCTCACCGGCGGCGCAGAGTACGAAGAGCTGGCGCGATATTTGGGCGATTAGGCAGGGAACAAGGTGTGGCGATATACGTGGTTGCTGTCCAGGCTGCGGTTCCGATTGACGTGGAATAACATCCGCCGCTGGTCCCGGGGCCGCCAGGTCATAATGGCCGTGATGGTCCTGATCTTGCTGTTCGCCATGTGGGGCGTGTACATGGCGGCCTGGGGCGCAGGCGTGGGCATCCGGGCGTTCCTGGGCGCGGCGGTGATCGAACGCCTGCCGTCCCTGGTGTTCCTCGCGGCCTACTTTTTCCTGTTCACCGGCTCGTTCGCCATGGCCCTGGGCGAGCTGTACCTGTCCAGCGACCTGGAGCTCTTGCTGGCGGCACCGATCCCCATGCGCGCCGTCTTTACCGCCAAGTTCCTGCGCAGTCTGCTGTCGAGCTACGGGATGTGGTTCTTTTTCGGATTGCCCGCGCTTCTCGGCCTGGGCGCGGGCGTGGGCTACCACTGGCTCTATTTCGTGTGCCTGGTGCCGGTGTTCGTGGCGGTGCCGCTTATCCCTAACGGCCTGGGGGCTCTGACCGTCATCGTGCTGGCGCGCTATATCCCGGTTCGCCGGCTCCGCGAGATCATCGCCGTGACGGGGGGCCTGGCCGGGGTCTTGTGCTACCTGGTGAGCCAGATGGTCGGCCCGGCTATCGAATACAGCGGCACTGACTGGTCTTCGTCCACGCAGACGATAGCGGCCGCCCAGAGGGTCCTCTCCGTGGACCTGTTTTTCCTGCCCAGCACGTGGGCCGGCAACGGGCTGGTAGCGGCGGGAACCGGCCAGTGGGGATGGGCCGTCGTCAACCTGGGCCTCTTTGTCGTGGCCTCGGTGGCGGTCTATGCGGCATGCGTGCTGGTGGCCGAGCGGCTCTATTATGTGGGCTGGGCCGGGCTGGGCACGGTGGCCGCGCGCCGCAAGCCCGGCGCGGTTGAGCGCGTCACCCTGCCGAAAGAACAGCGCCGCCGGCAGGCCGCGCGCCGGATTCCTTTGCTGCCGGCCAGCATCTGGGCTATCGCCTGGAAGGATTTCACATACCTGCGCCGGGACATGCGCGTGCTGCTCCAGACGGCCATCTGGCCGGTGGCGGTGGGCATCGTGATCATGTTCCAGATGCTCGTCGCCGGCGAGGGGCGAGGGGAAATGCCCCGGAGCGTGGCGGCCTTTGCCACCATCGGCAGCGGCGGCATGATCCTGTTCCTCATTGCGACCATGTTCTCGCGGCTGAGCCTGGTGGCGGTGAGCCAGGAGGGCAAGAATTACTGGATCCTGCGTACCGCGCCCCTGTCCACCCGGAGACTATTGGTGGGCAAGCTCCTGGTGGCCTATGTGCCTTTGTTGGTGCTGGGGGCCGCGTTGATGACCATCTTCAGCCTGCTCATGGGCGACGGGCCAGTGGGGATCGCCTGGAACCTGCTGATGATCGCCCTGGCGGGCCTGGGCATATCGGCCATTGCGTTGAGCATGGGGGCCGCCTTTCCCCGGTTCGATTGTGACAATCCGCAGCGGGCGGTGTCACCGGTGGCCTTTTTTCTGGCGATGGCCTGCTATGGCCTGTACGTGGTGCTCATTTTCCTGGTGTTTTCCATCCCCCAGCTCATCGAACTGCTGGCGACCGGCGTGCCCCTGGCGGAGGGCGAGACGTTTGTGCTGCCGGGCCTGGCCGGGTGGACCGGGGCGGGCTATGTGATCGCGCTGCCGGTGGCGGTGGGACTCACAGCGGTATCCGTGCTGGTGCCGCTGACCCTGGCGGCCCGGCGGTTGGAGCGGGTGGAGGTGTGAACCGGGGGCTTGTCATTTGCCGGGCGAGCGGGTATAATAAAGCAAAACGAGGAGGCGGGCATGAAGATTCGTATCTGCACAGACCAGGCCCCGGCCGCTGTGGGGCCGTATTCCCAGGCGATCCGGGCCGGTGACGTGGTGTACGTGGCGATGCAGATCCCCCTGGATCCGGCCACCGGCCAGCTCGTGGCCGGTGACGTGGGCGCGCAGACCCGCCAGGTGATGCGCAATATCGCGGCCATCCTGCAAGCGGCGGGGACCTCCTGGGAACACGTGGTCAAGACCACCGTGTATCTCGCGGACATTGGCGATTTCGCGGCGATGAACACCGTCTACGCCGAGTTCGTGGGTGAGGTGCCGCCCGCCCGGGCGGCCTTTGCGGCCCGCGATCTGCCCCGGGGCGCAGCCGTGGCGATGGACGTAGTCGCGGTGGTTGCCCAACCATGAATGCCCTGGACGAACAGCGCGCCGCAAAACTGGAACGGCCGGTAGGGTTCTCCATCGTGGCGGGCCTGCTATCTCTCACTGCCGTGGCGACGGTGCTTTTCTGGTCGCTGTTTCCCATCGGCGGGGGGAGCAGTCCGGCGAGCGAATCTGCCTTTGAGATATGGAGGCGTTCGTTCCCCCTGGCTGAGGCCTGGATGGCGTTGACCGCGATTGCCGCCGCCATCGGTCTGCTGTGGATGAAAGACTGGGGATTGCTTTTCGGCTGCCTGGCTGGCAGCGCCCTCGTGTTTCTGGGGTTGGCCGGTGCGTTATTTTTCTTACAGCACAACCTATACGCGTCCCTTGTCCCGATCACGGCGGTCGAGATGGTCGTGCACGCCTGGTGTCTGCTGTTTGGCCCGTTCGTCATCGCGTATCTATGGGGGAAACGACGGTGGTTCTTCTTTGAGACCTAGCCGCATAGCCCCTGACGCGTTGTAACTGCTCACCCTGGTGAAGGTTTGGAGCCGATTCGCGAATCGGTGTGGCCTTACGGGGCGATACCGCGCCCTATCACCAGGGCGTTGGAAACCTTCGCCAGGGTAGGCTGAGCAGATGTTCTAAATCCCGTCAAGTACTGGAACCTTAAAATCTTGAATAGCTGGGGGCCTTCGCCCCGGGGGCTCAAGGCGCACGTAGCTACCCCCTGCTGGCACAGGGGTTT